>Ga0181535_10000758_pt1 | contig 45855 bp, 45 predicted proteins | sample PEATcosm2014_Bin_44_FD_119774 | JGI IMG/M metagenome (GOLD analysis project Ga0181535, IMG submission 119774) | Peatland microbial communities from MTU Mesocosm Facility, Houghton, MI, USA - PEATcosm2014_Bin17_30_metaG | ecosystem: Environmental > Terrestrial > Soil > Wetlands > Peat | place... | reverse complement strand
TGCCAGCCTACGAGCGATCTCGGTCTTGCCGACACCCGTCGGTCCGATCATCAATATATTCTTGGGGGCTATCTCGTCGCGGATGTCCTCCGGCAGGCGTTGGCGCCTCATCCGGTTCCTCAGTGCTATCGCCACTGCGCGTTTTGCCTTTTCCTGCCCGACTATGTACCTGTCGAGCTCCTCGACGATTTTTCGAGGCGTCATCGTAGTGAAATCGCCGGTCACGCGAGCTCCTCCGCAGTGATATTGCCGTTCGTATAGATACAGATTCCCGAGGCGATCCTGAGGCTTCTGGTAGCTATTTCGACTGCGGGGAGCTCAGATGTCTCGAGATACGCCAAGGCTGCGGCATAGGCGTAATTTCCGCCGGAGCCGATCGCTATCACGTCCTCGGCCGGCTCTATCACGTCCCCCGTACCCGAGAGGAGAAGGGTCTTGGACGAATCGGCGACGAGGAGGAGAGCGTTGAGGTTGCGCAAAGCCTTTTCCATGCGCCAGGCCTTAGCAAGCTCGACTGCGGCTCTCTCAAGATCGCCCTGATACTCTTTGAGCTTCGTCTCGAAGAGCTCAAATAGAGCGAATGCGTCGGCTGTGGCCCCTGCGAAGCCGATGAGCACCTTGTCGTCGTAGATCCTGCGTACCTTACGCGCGTTGCTCTTCATGACCGTCTCGCCCATCGTGACCTGACCGTCGCCGGCCATCGCGACCTTGCCTCCGCGGCGCACGGCGATAACGGTCGTCGATCTTATCTTCATTACCCGCATTCCCCTATTTCCTTCCCCCATGGGGGTGAGCTTGCTCATAGACTTTGCGTAGCCTCTTCATGTCGACATGGGCGTAGACTTGGGTCGTCGAGAGGCTCGAATGCCCGAGCAGCTCCTGCACGACGCGGATATCCGCGCCCTTCCCGACCAGATGAGTCGCGAAACTGTGCCTGAATGCGTGAGGGGTCACCGACCGCTGCGCACCTGAGCGTTCGACGTAGCCTTGTATTATCCATTCGAAGCCGCGTTCGGTGAGTCGCCCTCCTCTGGCATTCACGAATAGGAAATCCTTACCTTCCGCGGCTCCTGCGCGGAGCCTGCGCTCCAGGCGGAGCGGCAGGTAGGAGGCAAGCGCGGCTTTCGCCGGGCCTGCCAGGAATACTACCCGTTCCTTGGAGCCTTTGCCCATTACGCGGGCGGAGCCGGCCGCCAGGTCGAGTCGGTCCAGCGTCAGGTTCGAGGCCTCCGCGACTCGACAGCCCGTGCTGTAAAGGAATTCGAGCATGGCCCGATCGCGAGAGGGACCGAAGCCCTCTCCTTCTGGGAGGCCGATGAACGCCGAAGCCTCATCCTCGAACAGGAAATGCGGCAGGGGTCGCCTAGAGGGGAGGCCTTCGACGTCCCTCGAGGGATCGACGGCAAGGCCTCCGAAGCGGACACGATATCGGAAGTACCCGCGGAGGGCCGATAGAGCGCGGTTCACGCTCGAGCCCGCCTTGCCCTCCAGGACGAACGCCGCCACGAGCGAGCGAATGTCCGACGTGGCCGTCGCATCGACATCGCGGCCTTCTAGGTGATTCTCGAATCTCAGGAAATCCTCGCGATAGGATCGCAGTGTCCGGGGTGAGAGGCCTCGAACCGCATCAAGGTAGGCGAGGTATTCTTCAATCCTCCTGTCCATGCTCCTCCTCCCCGTGCGTATGAAGGTAATCGCAAGCTGGGTTGATGCATGCCTTGTGCGTACCCGATTTCTTATCGAACTTCTCAACCAGGAACCATCCGCATTTCGGGCATATGGAACCTGTCGGCTTGTTGTAGGTGATAAAATCGCAGGCGGGGTAGTTGGTGCAGCCGTAGAACTCCCTACCCTTCCCTTTCGCCCTTCGCCTCGCGACGATGTCGCCTCCGCAACCAGGCCTCGGGCACTTGCCCAAGGGTATGGAACGAGTGTTTCGGCATTCGGGAAATCCCGTGCAGGCCAGGAAATAGCCGAAGCGGCCCAGCTTCTTGACCATCGGCTTGGAGCATTTCTCGCAGACGATGTCGGTCGCCTCATCGAGCGTTCCTCGGAAGGATTGCAGATCCTCCATCACCTCGTCGATCTTTTCCTTAAAGGGACCGTAGAAATCGCGGATTTTGTGGACCCAATCGGCCTTCTCCTCTTCCACTTCGTCGAGCATGGCCTCCATTCCGGCAGTGAAGCCGACATTGACGACGCCGGGGAAATACTCGACTAGGATCTCACTGATCATGCGTCCGAGCGTAGTGGGTACGAGTTGGCGATTCTCCCTTGATACGTAATAGCGTTCTAGGAGGACAGAGATGATGGGCGCGTAAGTCGATGGACGGCCGATCCCCTGCTCCTCGAGCGCTTTTATTATGGATGCGTCGGTAAAGCGCGCGGGTCCCTGCGTGAAGTGCTGCTCGGATCTGACATGCTCGACCTTTATCTCCTCTCCTGCTTTCAGCTCCGGAACGTTGCTCTCGGTTCTGTCCTCTTTCGTGGCGCTAACCTTGATAATCTTGTAGAAGCCCCGCTCGACGACTCGCGACGATGAGACGCGGAAAGTCCCTTCGCCGACGACGAGATCGGCGCTCGAGCTGCGCAGCTTCGCATTCGTCATCTGGCTCGCGACGAAGCGTTCCCAGATGAGGGCGTAGAGTTTATATTGATCCTTCGAGAGATGCTTTTTCACGGACTCAGGGTCGCAGCCGATGATGGTCGGCCGTATTGCCTCATGCGCGTCCTGAGCCTTTCCGTCGGCCGCATAGACGTTGGGCGAACCCGGGAGCTCAGCCGGGAAGTGCTCCGCGAGATATGCGCGAACCTCGACTATGGCCGATTCGGATATGCGAACGGAATCCGTTCGCATATACGTGATGAGGCCGATGCGTGTCGATCCGATGTTGACACCCTCGTAAAGCTGCTGGGCGATCTGCATCGTCTTCTTGCTCGTGAAGCCCAGGCGGTTGGCCGCCGTCTGCTGGAGCTTGGAGGTCGTAAAGGGCGGCTTCGGCCTCTGCGTCTTCTCGGTCTCGTGCAGCTCGCCCACGACGGCACTATCCCCCTGCACGGCCTCAACTACAGCTTTAGCCGCGGCCTCGCCTGAGAGCTCGGGCTTCGCTCCGCGGAAGAGCACGAGCTCGCCGGAGAAGACGGCGCGTCCCTTCCTGAATTCGCCTTCGATGCTCCAATACTCATCTGGTAGGAAGGACTCGACTTCCTTTTCACGCTCGCAGATGAGCCTCAGCGCTACCGATTGGACGCGCCCCGCCGAGAGGCCGTTCTTTACCTTCTTCCAGAGAAGCGGCGAGAGGTTGTATCCGACGAGCCGGTCGAGGACACGACGCGCTTTCTGGGCATCGACCTTCGTGTCGTCGATCGAGTGAGGCGCCTTGACGGCCTCGCGGATGGCCTGGGGAGTGATCTCGTTGAACACGATCCGCTGGATCGGTAGCTCGGCTTCTTTGCTTCGCAGCGAATTCTGTATATGGAACGCGATGGCCTCTCCCTCGCGGTCGTTATCTGACGCGAGGAGTACGAGACTGGATTTCTTAGCGGCCTTCTGCAGGTCCTTTAGGAGCTTGGCCTTACCGCGAATCGTGAGGTACTCGGGCTCGAAGTCTCCTTCGACGTCTATTCCGACTCGCGACTTCGGCAGGTCGATGAGGTGTCCCATCGATGCAAGCACCGTATACTTAGAACCGAGGTACTTCTCAATGGTCTTGGCCTTGGCCGGGGACTCGACTATGACGAGGATGCCTTTGGCTGCGGCCTTTTTTGCGCCAGCTTTCGCCTTGCCCTTGGTCCCGGCCTTCGATGGAGCCTTGGCCTTGGCCTTGGCCTTGGCCTTGGCCTTGGCCTTGGCCTTGGCCTTCGGTTTCGGTTCGGCGGAAACTGTCGTCGATCGTGAAGAATTCGCGATCGACGGAATCGAAACAGCTCCATCCCCGACGGATGCATTGAGCGGCGCGACCCCCATGCCCTTCTTTTCTGCCATGCCAAAAATCTCCTATCTCGCGGTCCTACAATCGCTCCCCAAGGGCCCGCCATCGTCCTTCAACTACGGCTTCGCCGACGCTCCGCTAAGAACCTGCACATCGGCCACGGGCGAGAGCCCACCCGCGACGGCTACGGCGAGCTTCGCTCCGCTGAACCGAAGATACCCTGCGCCCGTCGCATCGTCGACATCGCACCCCAAATCGTCCAGGATATCCCCAGCGCCGATCAAGGCTCGGGCGCCGTCGGCCGCGAGCCTGTCCACCCCGGCGCTCCTCGGACCGCCGAGGCAGGCCTCGAGTACCCAAACGTCGCGGCCCTCGTCGAGAGCATGGTCGGCCGTAATAAGGGCGCCCGACTTTACCGGCGCCTCCACGACGACGCAAGACTTCGCCATGCCCGCGATGATCCGATTCCGCTCGGGAAATCGATATTTGCGTATCTCCTCGCCGGGCGGATATTCTGAGAGGAGCAAACCGCCGCGATCCAATATCTCTCCCGCAAGCCGCCGATTGCTCGCAGGATAGACGCCATCGATCCCGCAGGGCAGGACGGCGCAGGTAGGGCTCCGCGCGGAAGCTAGTGCGCCCCTATGCGCGGCCGCGTCGATACCGCGGGCAAGCCCGGAGATGACACATATGCCCGCCTCCGCCAGGCTATGAGCCAGCTCGAATGCGGCCGTCACCGCCCTGCCGGTCGGGAGTCGCGTGCCCACCATAGCCACGCAAACCGCCCCCGGGTCAAGATCAGCGCCTCGCGCGAATAGGCCGAATGGAGGTCGCGATGTCTCGCGCAGGGCCGATGGATATGCGTCATCGTCATAATGAATGAAGTGGCATCCCGATTGTTCCAGGAAACGAGCATCGCGGATCGCGGCCTCGAGGAAGGAATCGGGCGACCATGGCCTGCCTCCCAGGCTCCGACCGATCGCCGCCTCAACGTCCCGCCACAAAAGTAACGATAGCGATAGCTCGTCGTCAACGAGATCCCATATGAGAAGTTTCTCTTCGGGCCTCAAATAGCTGATTCGCTGGATGGATAGAGCGAGGATGAGACGCTTATCGGCCATTTTCCCCATGATCCCTCCTGTCGTCCTACGCGATCGAGCCGACTTTCCGCTTCATTCATTTCCTCGGGAAGAATTCGCGATGATATTCCTGTAGGCTCTCCGGATCGATGTGAGTGTAGATCTGCGTCGTCGATATGTCCGAATGCCCTAGGAGCTCCTGGACCGTCCGCAGGTCGGCTCCGCCGGCGAGCAGGTGCGTAGCGAAGCTGTGCCTGAAGGTATGAACTTTGGCATCGACGCCCGACTTCGCGCGCAGACCGTCGAAGCGCTTCCATATGCCCTTGCGGGAGATGCCTTTGCCCGCCTGATTCAGGAAGATGCGGTCGCTCCTCCCTTTGGCGAGAGCGGGCCTTCCCTCGTCGATGTAGCGGCTGAGCCATGTGGCGGCCTCTTCGCCGAACGGCACGAGGCGCTCCTTTCGACCTTTCCCGATGACCCGGATCACTCGCTCTCGCTGATAAAGCCGGTCGAAGGTCAGGTCCGCAGCCTCCGAGATGCGCAGGCCGCAGGAGTATATCAGCTCGAACATTGCCCTGTCTCGGAGGCCCCGTGGAGTGCTCGGATCGATGGAGGCGAGGAAGCGGTCGACCTCCTCGAGAGGGAGCACGGAGGGCAGGGCGCGCTCCTGCTTCGGAGTTTCGATCATTTCGCTGGGGTCGTCCGCGCGCATTCCCTCGAGCCGCATGAACTTATAAAACGCATGCACGCTCGACACAATGCGGGCCATAGTCTTTCGCGAAAGCGCCGAGAGTAGCTCGCCGCTTCCACTTCGGGAAGCGCGTTCCGGCGTTACTTGAGGTCCCTGGTGTGTCAGTCCGGCGCTCCCGCGACGCGGAACGCTTTCCGATCCCCCGGAATTCGCGGGGATCCCGGAATATGCCGCGGCTCCTGATTGGCGCCATACGAGGTAGCCGAGGAGCTCCGCGCTCGTCGCGGACTCCGGGGAGGAGCCCCTTTCCATTAGGAAGCGCCCGAGCGTCGCCGCCTCTCGGAGATAGACCTCGGCCGTGAGCGGAGAGCGTTTGCGAGCGGCTATGAGATAGACACGGTAGCGCGTCGAAAGTTCGACCAAAGTCAGGCCTCGCTCTTTTCGCCGGCGAATTTGCGGTCGTTGGCGACCATCCGATCACCGACGTATTTCTGCTCGCGAAGCACGGTCGGAATATCGAGTTCCTCTTCGTCGTTACGCCCGAGGAGGTACTGTTTGCCCCGAGGCGCGGCCGGCATCTCCGTAATCCGTTTCCATTCGTCGTTTGAGAGGTAGTCTTCGAATCCGTGCTTCGCCTGGGCCGCCTCGTTCCTCCCTTCGCCCTCGCCGGAATCGGTCCCGGAGCGCCCGCTTTTTTCAAAGCCCGTCGCAATGACCGTAACGCGGACTTCGTCCCCAATGCTCGGATCTATTATCAGGCCAGGCTTTTGGAAGTACTCGCGGTCGGCGCTCTTGGTGATGAGGTTCAGGATCTCCTCGAATTCCGTTAAGGAGAAATCCTCTCCGCCGGTTACGTTTATAAGGAGGTTTCGGGCACCGTCGATCCTTGCGTCCTCGAGCAGGGGATTGTTTATCGCTTTAGTCGCGGCTTCGACGGCCCGGTTGTCGCCCGTCGCCGAGCCGATGCCCATGATAGCGTCGCCCTTGCCTTGCATCACTGTACGCACGTCGGCGAAATCGATATTGATCTCCCCGGGAACGGTTATCAGGTCCGATATTGCCTGGACCCCCTGGCGAAGCACGTCGTCGGCAAGCGAGAAGGCCTGCTTAATGGGCGTCTTCCGCTCGACGACCTTCAGGAGGTGCTGGTTGGGGATGACGATTAGAGTATCCACGGCCTGTCGCAGCTTCTCGATACCGTTCTCGGCGAGACGGGCCTTCGCCCTACCCTCGAAATCGAAGGGCCTGGTGACTACGCCTACGGTAAGGGCTCCCAAGTCTCTCGCGACTTGCGCGATGATCGGAGCCGAGCCGGTGCCGGTGCCGCCACCCATACCGGCGGTGACAAAAACCATATCGGCGCCGCGCAGAGCTTGGGCGATGGTCTCCCTGTCCTCGAGGGCCGCCTTCTCCCCGATCTCCGGCTTTCCCCCTGCGCCCAGGCCGTGAGTCACCTTGGCGCCGAGCCCTATGCGCGTCTCGGCCCGCGACAGGCTAAGCGCTTGCACGTCGGTATTCGCGACGATGAAATGGACGTTCCTGAGACCCGCCGCGATCATCCTGTTGACCGCGTTCGATCCGCCGCCGCCCGCGCCGATAACCTTTATGACCGTCGGTCCTATGCCCGCGTCCTCGACTACTTCGATGTTCATGTTCCCCTCCCAGTCTTTTGCATTATCACTCTGACCCGGCCCCCCCGCCGGATTTCAGAAGAAACCTTTACGGATCCATTCGGCGAGCCGCGTAAGGGCGCCGTTTCCCTCCGAGCTTTTTCCTTTGCCTTGCCTATCGGGAGGCCGTTGTCCCCTGGCTTCCGCGGGATGGGAGTCCTCGGCGCCCATCAGGACAAGCCCGACGGCTGTTGCGTAGAGCGGACTGCGGTATTCCTCGACGAGGCCGCCAAGAGTGATTGGATTCCCGATACGAACGGGCATCTGGAACATTTCCTGCGCAAGCTCCGCGACTCCCTGCATGAGGGCCCCTCCGCCGGTCAGCACCACGCCTCCCTTGATGTGCTTCCAGTGTCCCATCTTCTCTACGCGCTCGCGGACCATGCCGAATACCTCCTCCATGCGCGGCTGGACGATGGAGCAGAGTCGGCGCCTCGGTGCCTCAGCGGGCGCCCTCCCGCCAACGCCGGGTACGATTACGGTTTCGTCGGCTTCGACGGATTCAAGCCATGCGGAAGCCGATTCTCGCTTCAGGCGCTCGGCGGCGTCCATGGGAACGCTCAGCAGTATCGACAGGTCGTTCGTCACCTGCAACCCGCCGACCGCTATTACGCTCGAGAAGTAAGGCGCACCGTCCGCGTAGACGAGAACGTCGGTGGTTCCTCCCCCCAGGTCCACGAGGAGGCAGCCGAGCTCCTTTTCATCGGAGTTGAGCACGGCGCGGGCCGCGGCGAGACTCTGAAGCATGAGCTTGTTTACCTTGAAGCCCGCGCGATTCACGCATTTCACAAGATTCTGGGCCGTAGTTACCGCTCCCGTGATGATGTGCACCTCGGCCTCAAGGCGCACTCCGATCATATCGAGAGGATTGCGTATTCCCTTCTGGTCATCTACGATGAAAGACTGCGGTATGACATGCAGGACTTCGCGGTCCATGGGTATTACCACTGCCCTGGCCGCTTCGATTACCCTGTCAACGTCTTCTCGCGTGATCTCCCGTCCCCTGCCCGTCACCGCGACGACACCACGCGAATTGATGCCCTCGACGCTGGCTCCGGCCGCGCCGCAGTAGACGTCCCTGACCTCACGCCCGGACATCAGTTCCACCGCCTCCACGGCGGCCGCCACCGAGGCGAGGGTGGACTCGATGTTGACCACTACGCCGCGGCGAAGGCCCGTCGAGGGAGCGACTCCGACGCCGATGATCTCCAGAACTCCGTTCTCGTTATATTCCCCGACGACGGCACGGGCGTTCGTAGTGCCTATGTCGAGGCCGGCGATCAGATTGTCAGCCAGACTGTCCCTCCTTGCTGCGGTACACCACCGTTCCAGCCCTGAAATCGATTTCCTGGACCGAGCCGGCGATTCCCCGCGTCCCGAGGACGTCGAGGACAAGTATGATTGAGCGCAGAGTAGGCGCGTCTATCGACGCGCCCACTCGCACCGGGATGCGCTGGTTCAGGGGATAAATAAGAAGTTCAGTCGTCGCGATACTGGTCGCGGCGATAGCGTTCGCCGCGTTCGCGGGCGGCCCGGTCGGTACCACGCGGATTTCCGAGACAGCGGCCAACAGCGCCGGCTCCCTCGCCTGTATTTCACCCAGGGAGGCCAAGAGCTCGGAGAGCGCAGGTGGCAATCGTGTCCCCAGGCGGAAGTTCTCGAATCGTATTCCGGAGAGTACGGGGACCGATACTGCCGTGTCCGGTCCCGCTTCGGCGAATACGGCGCCGTCGGAATCGATGCACGCTACGATCGACCTCCCATTTAGCGGGACGAGAGCCGCGGCGACGGCCTTTCGTTCTTTCACTTCGATTTTCAGTCGGTTCGGGAAAAGCTTCTCTACCGAGACGGAGGCGATGCGGGGGTCGGCAGTCAACGTCGTCTTGATGCGCGCGACGTCGAGGGAAAAGAAGTATTCCGGATCGTGAATGAGCGCCACCGAAAGGACGTCCTCGCGCGACATGTCCGCATTGCCGGATATCTCGTAGCGAGTTACCCGCAGAGAAGGCGGAATGACGAGCACGCTCAACGCGACAAGGACTAGCGAGGCGGCGACGATCAGGATGGCGGGAATGGGGCGCTCGGGCTCCCGTAAAGCCCGATCCTTGCCCCGCAACTTTCCGTCCCGTCTCCGCTGCACGAGCGCGTTCGGCCCGGAACGTCGGGCGACGTAATCAGACATCGGAGGATCCCCTCCATAGCAGCGACGACGCGACACCGTCGTCGCGAGCGCCGGTGCTGGAGCTTGGGCGCGTGCTCAGGTTGTACATGAGCCCGCAGGATATCGCGGTAGACAAGAGGGATGAACCGCCCGCCGAGAAGAATGGCAAGGCCATACCCGTGGCGGGAATCGCGCCCGCGACTACGGCGGCGTTGACGAGCGTCTCAAGGCTCAATAGGAAGGCCATTCCGATTCCGAGGTAGGATCTGTATCCATCGGTTTCCGAGATGGCCACTCGGATCGCGCGCCATGCGAGAAAGCCGAACAGCGCCAGGACGGCGAGAGCGCCGATTAGGCCGGTTTCTTCCGTCCACGCGGCGAAGATGAAATCCGATTGCACTTCGGGTATGGAGCCTCGCTTCAGGGAGCCGAGGCCGAAGCCCTTGCCCAGCAGCCCGCCGGAACGGATCGCCCTGATGGATCCTAGTATCTGGTAACTTTGGCCGTGAGGCTCGTAGGCGGGGAAAAGGAAAGCGAGTATTCTGCGAAGCCTGAAATCGGAGGTGAGGATCGAAAGCGCGGCAAGCGGAGTCACGGCGGCGCTCAAGCTCAGGAAAAAGGAAAAGGGGGAACCGGCCACCCAAAAAACCGCGATGGCGGTCACGGCCGAAATCATGGCTGTCGAGAAATCATTCTGCGCAAAGACCAGGAGGCAGCCGAGTGAAACGAGAATGAAGGGCGGCACGAGTACGCCCGCGGTTTCGTTCATCCTTTCATGCTTTTTATCGAGAATATGGGCGAGGTAGAGGACGAGCGCGGGTTTCCATAACTCGGAAGGCTGCAAGGTCATGAAGCGCAGATCGATCCATCTTGTCGCTCCGTTGCGGTTTTCCCCGAGGCCGGGGATGAAAGGCAGGAGGAGGAATCCGAGGGCTATCAGGGTAAATGCGTCGGTTTTCGCGCGGAGGGCATCCAGATCGATCGAGGCGCATACCCAGAATATAAGAGCCGACGGAAGCATGAAAACGGCCTGGCGCAAGGCGAAATAGCCCGAAGGTCGCCCCAGGGACAGGGCGTACTCGGACGAGGCCGACCAGAGAGCGGCTACGCCTATGCCGGCAAGCAGGAATACCGCGGCGAGCATGCCTCGGTCCCCGCGCCTTGCGACACTCTCGCGTTCGGCCTCGAATCCCGCCCTCATACTGACCTCACTGTATCTTCAGGGTCGAAAGAGCAAGGATGGCGAAGATCCCACCTAGTATCCAGAACCGGGTGACTACCTTGGTCTCCTTCCATCCCTTTAACTCGAAATGGTGATGGATGGGGGCCATCTTGAACAGGCGTTTCCCGTTAGTGATTTTAAAGTACCCTACCTGCAGGACATCGGAAATGACCTCCATCATGAAGACGCCTCCGATGAGCAGCAGAAGCAGCTCCTTCTTCACGATGAGAGAGAGCACGCCGAGCACGCCGCCGAGTGCGAGGCTCCCGACGTCACCCATGAAGACCTCCGCCGGATGCGCGTTGAACCACAGGAAACCGACGCATGCGCCCAAGAGGGCGAGATTGAAGACGGTAAGCTCCCCAGCTCCCTTCACGTTGGGGATATTTAGATAGGCCGACCAATCCGGTCTGCCCGTTACGTACGTGAGCGCGGAGAACGCGATGAGGGCCATGATGGTCAGTCCCGTCGCGAGGCCATCGAGGCCGTCGGCAATGTTGACCGCATTCGACCAGTATACGACGTATACGATCGCGATCGGTATCCAGGCTACTCCGAGATCCATAATAGGCGCCTTGAAGAAGGGCACGTAGAGCATGGTCGTCGCGGAGCTCTTCGGGTCGTAGATTAGGAGGGCGGCTGCCGAAGCTACGAGGGCCTGCGCGGCCAACTTGACCCATGCCGCGATTCCGTCCGAATTGCGGCGCCTTATCTTAAGCCAGTCGTCGACGAAACCGATCGCGCCGAAGCCGAAGAGGGAGCCGAGCGCTATCCAAACGTAGGCATTGGAGAGGTCGGCCCAGAGGAGGACGCCTACCGATACGGCGACAATAATTAGAATGCCGCCCATGGTGGGAGTCCCGGATTTGGAAAGATGGGTCTCGGGTCCGTCTGTCCTCACAGATTGACCCAGCTTGAGTCGCAGGAGCCTCCCGATGATGGCCGGTCCGAACAAGAAAGCTATGAGGAGGGCGGTCACCGCCGCATAGGCCGAGCGGAAAGTGAGGTATTTGAACACATTGAGCGGCGAGAAATATTTCACGAGAGCGCGGAACAACTCAAGGAACATCCGATGCCTCCCCCAGGACCCGCGATGACTCCGTCGTGCGCGACCTTCCAGTCGCGAGCGCTTCCGCCAGCCGTTCGAGCGCCATGCTCCGCGACGCTTTGATTAGAGCAAGGTCCCCGGGCGCGATATAGCCCCGAATTGCGGCGAGGAGCCGTTCGAAATCCGTCTCGAAGATCATGAGGCCCCGGAAACCCGCGAGCCTCGCCGCGTCGAAAGCAGACCTCGTCTCCTCGCCGAAGAAGAATAGCGCGTCCGCTTCCGACCTGCCGGCGATCTCCCCCATCGTACGATGTGCGGCCTCGGACTCCGGTCCCAGCTCAAGCATCGAGCCCAGGACATAGGCGCGCCGCCCCGCCCAATCGACGGAGTCACAGAGCCTTATGGCGGCCGCCATGCTGTCGGGGTTGGCGTTGTAGCAGTCGCGGACGATGGTGAACTCGCCTCTCAATACCTCCGAGCGTCCGAACAGCGGCCTGACCGACGAGAGTCCTTCCGCCACATCGGAGGCGGAAGCCCCTGCTCGGGACGCCGTAGCCGCTGCGCCAACCGCGTCGAGAAGGTTGTGCCTACCCGGCAGGGGATAGTGGAAGGCGATCCCGTCCCAAGACAAATCGTAGCCTTCGAGGCCGCGGTCTCGCGCGACGCTCAGCCGAATCGTGCTTCTTGGCCCGAAATCAGCCACGTCCCCGCGGACCCCGGACTTCAAGAATGCGTTATAGTCGTCATCCTCCCACACGAAGCCGGCCTGGCGACCATCGAATCGGGAGAAGATCGCCTTTTTCTCTCCGGCGATCGCGTCTCGGGAGCCGAGGACGCCGACATGCGCGATACCGACATTGGTTATAAGGGCGACATCCGGCTCCAGGACCGACGCGAGCTCATTCATTTCGCCCAGTCTGCTCATGCCCATCTCGAATATCCCGACCTCATGAGCCTTTGTTATCGCAAAAATCGATAGAGGCAGGCCAATATCGGAGTTCAAATTGCCGTGATTGACGATAATCGAGCGCGAACGCCCGAGTATCGAGGCGATGCACTCCTTGGTGGTTGTCTTGCCGCTCGATCCGGTAACGCCTATACGCAACAGATTCGGGTATCGGGCGCGATAAGCGCGGGCCAGCGATTGGAGTGCCGAAAGAGTGTCGGGAACGAACAGTAGCGCCGCGCCCGCCTGCTTCGCGAGGGCGGACGAGGCGGCCTCGACCGAAGATCGTTGGTCGGAACGCGCGAGGATGCAGGAAGTGCCCTCCCTGAGCGCAGCCTCGATGAACGAGTGTCCATCAACGCGTGCGCCGGGCAGGGCGACGAAAAGCGCGAACGGCCCAGCCTCGCGCGAGTCAGCGACGATCGACTCGACGCGTGCGGACGGCTCGCCGATCAGGCTGGCGCCGGTTGCCGCGGCGACTCCTGCCGCAGTGAACATAGGCTCGTCGCGCGCCTCGATCACCGTCGCCCTCCGACGCCCGAGTCCGGCAGAAGGACACGAAGCCGGCGCTCCGGCCCGGCGATCTCGAGACCGAGGCTCTCAGCGAGGGACGCGGCCCTTTCCCTGCTTGAAAGTACGCGAATACCAGCTTCCAGTTTTTGGTTTGCCTGCACCCAGGATTCCTGGGATGCCTCCAGGCGTCGAGCCTCTACAGCGAGAGTGTCGAATCGACCGGATTGCCATGCGACGGCGATGAGCAGCAAAGGTATCGATAAGAGAATCGCAAATAAGGCCACTCGCTTCATACCGTCGTCCTTCCGGCCGCCCCGTCGGCCTTACGGGCACTTTCGCCCGCCAAGTAGGGATCGCCGCCGAGTTTGCTGGCGACGCGCAACTTGGCACTGCGGGAGGCGGGATTGCGCGATATCTCTTCGGGCCCGGGCACGACGGGCTTTTTCGTCACGAGCTCGAGAGTCGGTTCCGCGAGCCCGCCTTCACCTACAGGTATCGGAGAATTCGCATGGGTCGAATAGCCGCTGCCGCCAGCCGAGCGTCGGTCAGCGAGCTCGCGCAACACGTTCTTGGCTATGCGATCCTCGAGCGAATGGAAGGAAATTACGGCTATGCGACCCCTCGGTGCGAGCAGACCTACAGCGCGCCGTATGCCGCGCTCGGCCCGGCCGAGCTCATCGTTGACGGCGATTCGGAGCGCCTGGAAAGTCCTGGTAGCTGGGTGAATTCGGCCGTGACGGTAGGCCGGCGGAACGGCGTTCCACACGGTGTCGGCGAGGGCACCCGTCGTGGCGATGCCTCCCGTCTTCCTCGCCTCTACAATCGCCTTCGCAATCCGCCGCGACATCCTTTCCTCGCCGTACTCGTAAATGAGACGAGCGATCTCCTCCTCGCGTTCCTCGGCGAGGATGCGCGCCGCGCTCCGGGGCGCTTCGGGCGAAAGCCTCATGTCGAGCTCTTCGTCCTTGCCGTGCCCGAAGCCACGCCCCGACTCGGCGAAATGGAACATCGAGACACCGAGATCAAAGAGAATGAGATCGGGCTCCCCAAGCCCGGCCCCGCGATCGGCCAAGACCTCATCGAAGTAGCCGAGGCGATAGGAAACCCTGCCGGCGAAAGGCGAAAGGCGCTCCCGAGCCTTCGCCTGGATGGCGGGGTCCGCGTCGATTCCGACGTAGCTAATGCCCGGATAGCGCGCGAGGAAGGCCTCTGCGTGGCCTCCCTCCCCCAGCGTGCAATCAAGCATCAGCGCGTCGTCCCGCCGCGGGGCAAGGAAAGACAAGAGCTCCTCAAGCAACACAGGTACATGATCGATCACAGCCACGGCCGCCCCGACGCACTAAAGCGTCAGGCCTCCCAGTTCTTCGGCCGCAGCCACGAATTCCGATTCGTTTTCCTCGAGATACTTGCGGTAGGCATCGCCATCCCAGATCTCGATGTATTTTGAAATGCCCAGGATAGCGCATTCTTTCGACAAGCCGGCAAATTCGCGGAGGCTTTGAGGTATGGCGATCCTGCCAAGCTTATCGACTTCCACCTCCTGGGCAGGGGCGAGGATTCGCCTCTGGACGAGACGGGCTCGAGCGGCGAAGAGGCTCGTCGACTCCATAAGCTTCTTCGATAGGATGGCCCACTGATCAGGCGGGAAAAGCCATAGGCATGAATCTACCCCCTGAGTCAGGACGAACTCGTTTCCTGAAAGCTCGCCGCGGAGCCTTGCGGGGAGCGAAAGTCGTCCTTTCTCGTCCAGGGTATTCCTGAACTCGCCGGTAAGCAGATTCATTGCCACAAGTTCCTACGTTTTACCACTTTTCCCCACCACAGACTTTATACTACTTCGTGATAGGGAACTGTCAACGAAGCTGAATTCGAAAATACTCGACAGAACCATCTTTTATTACAGAAAAACTTGACGCTTGTATAGCTATTGGTAGTTTCTCTCTATAGGATCGCTACCGAATCATCGGCCGCGATATCTCTCAATACGAAAATAAACAAATAGGCATCATGACGCGAGGATGCACGGATCAAGCTCAGCGATGGCGAATTTAGTACTGTAGCGTATTGCGCCTTCTGTCTACGCCCAGAAGCGTTCTATAGCGGCGGCGTACTCCCCAAAGAACAAATTCGGGTTTATAATAATTGCCGCATGACAATTACTGAATACTATATTGTCTATCCGGAAGGCGAGATTCAGGAGCTCGAAGCGCCGTTGAGAATCGACCAGATCGTCGACCTGAATGGCCGTCCCCTCCCAATGCCTCTACCGAGCCCAAGGGTGATAGCCTATCGCGTAATGAAAATCAGGCAGTCAGAAGACAGAGGAATGCAAAAAATATTCCATTATGTCGAACTCATCCCTACCCGCGAACTCCAATCTCACTGTTATTGATCGTCTTCGTCAGCCTGCCCCTCGGGGAAAAGGTATAGGTCGGGGATTTTATACACTCTCTGCAAGGAAAAATCGAGGCGCACGCTATGTTCGGGTGCGACATCGATTTCGATATAATGGGAGAGAATCTCGAAGCCCGGGATTTCGACCTTTATCTCAAAGGCGAACTTCCTCTCCCCTCCCGCGAGCGAGGCGGCTACCGGCCCAGGCCAGAAGATGAAAGTCCCCCCAGTGGCGCCTGCGAGGACAAAAGGATTCTGCCAGTTGGGATCGACCATATCCGCCTCCGCGCTATCCGAGAGGAGGCGCACGACTCCCTCACCCAAAGGGGCAAATGTACGGCCGTCGAATACCCTTCCCATGATCGTCGGGAAATTGAAGACAGGCCCTTCGCGACCTGAGTTGATAGGCTTCCCCACGACATGATCGGAGGTGGGCCTCGGAGAGTGAGAAACTTTACCCCACCCCTCTTTGACGAGGGATATGAGGTCCGCCTGGCGCTGGACTTTATCCAGGCCTTCCTTCTCGCTATACGCAAGCCCGCGGCTCGAGACTATATATTCGGGCTTGACTCTGTTCAGCACGTAGCACGCGACGTCGAGCTTGCATTGGTCGCAAGTGCAGTAGCCCAGGCTTTTCTCTCTGTCTTCGCGCTCAAAAAGCTCCTCCACCATGACTTTAACCGCGTCTTCCATGGCGTTTCGGATCTCCATCACGCCCCTCCTTGCCTTGTAAAGTGTAGCCATTTTGACCTGTTCTACAACGCCCGCGGCCAGAGGTATCGGAAGATTCATCCAAGCATGTCCGCTGCCGCTGCCGCCAGACCTTCCGATGGAGTCTTCGCGAAAACGCGCAGACGTCGGAGAGCCTTGGCGAAGCCATCGACGACGGGTGGCTTAAAAACCGTCGGGCTCTCCGGAAACGGGATCGCCTGCCATACCCTTCTTCCTTCATCGGCCGGATTCCGCTCCGCAGGCCGGTGGGCTATCCGAGGCGTATCCTCGCGACGCGTATCCTCGCGACGCGTATCCTCGCGACGCGTATCCTCGCGACGCGTATCCTCGCGACGCGTATCCTCGCGAAGGACGGGAAGGTCCGTCTCGAAGGAGATCCCTTCGGGAAGATCGATCACCAGATCGAGGTTTCCGATCCCGGCCTCGGCCGCTAGGGTGTCTTCCGCCTCGACCCGGGAGCCCAGATCAAGCAGTCTGCGGTGACACTCGGATTCTTCATCGAAGGCGATATCCAAAACCGTGCCGTAGGTACGCCCCTCGAAAACTGACTCCGCGAGGACGAAAGGAGCGAAGGGAATCGCGCGTAGCTTCGCATAAAATCCCTCGTCGTCCAGACCATAGAGATCCTCGTGGCGTAAGACCCCCTCGTTCAAGGCGAGGAGGATGGCCTTTTTGATCATGGCAGTGGCCGAGCGTACGCCCTTGTGCCAATAGACAGAACGATACATGAGATATTTGGAGAAAAGCAGCCCTTCGACACTCATTAGGCCCCTCTCTTCGATCGCGAGCGCGTCGCCGGGTCCCACGGCGACGCGCTGGAGGATGAAATCGCTGTCCTGATGGCCATAGGGAACGCCGCAATAGAATGCGTCGCGGTTTAAGTAGTCGAGCTTGTCGGGATCGAGCACTCCGGAGAGCAAGCCGCGGAAAAACCGTATCTCCCGATCGCGAATATCGGGTACATCTTTATCCACGATAGCCGCCGCGGCCGCGGGATCAGCCCCCGCCTCGAGCACGAGAGCCCTGAGCGGCCCCGCTAGGAGCTCTCGGGCCGTAAGGGCCTCGTGCTGCTCGAGGGGCAGCTCCTTGAGCGAGTGCGCGAAGGGGAAGTGCCCTAGGTCGTGGCAGAGGGCGGCGACGAAGTAGGACTGAATTCCTTCCCTTGTGCAGAAATCAAGCTGGCCTTTGACTGCGAGTGCCCAAACTAGGCGCCTTGCCATATGGAGAACCCCGATCGAGTGCGCCCTCCGCGTATGCGTTGCGCCCGGATAGACGAGGAAGGCCGGCCCCAGCTGCTTGATTCGGCCAAGCTTGGCAAATGGAGCCGAGGCGGCTAGGCGCTCGAGCGCCGGACTTAGGAATATATTACCCCAAATCGGATCGCGGACAGGTTCGGTGAAATCGGAGGTAAGGAATCGCATTAGATCGGATGAGCTCATTTCTGCGTCCACCTCATTTGACCTGGCCGTCCATATGTGCTAAATATTGACACGAAATGGAGAGTAAGTACAGCGATTCCGCCTGCCTTAAGGGAGACGAGAGCGTTCGTAGGCGTTCCTACCTCAAGGTCCTCGCGACGGCGGTCCTCGCGATCGACCTCGCGTCCGCTGCCTTTCTGGTTTCCTGCGCGCGGAAGACTCCGCAAAGCGCGAAGGTACAGAGCGCCGCTGCGCCCTCTCCGGAATTGACGGTTCGCCCTGCCTCGAGCACCGCTGAGACCGGCGTGCCGAAGCCGCCCGCCCCGGTCCCTATCGAAGCCGCGATTCGCGGCTTCGGGCTAAAGGTCCCCTCCATCCCTCGCGTAGCCTCGGATTATTCCCTCGGCCTCCTCCAGTCCTATCGACCTGCCGAGGGCGACGAGGCGGAGGCATTTGCGACCGCCAGTTCCTTCGTGAAAGGGATAAGAGAGGGAAAACTCGATACGGCGCTCCTGCTTCCCCAATCCCGCGAAGCACTTTCGGCGATTCTGGCGCCTTCCCAGACCGGTTCGGCCGTGGTCTCCGCGATACCATATAGACTCGGTGCGATCGTTCTGCGAGGTCCTGACGCATCTCTCAGGCTTCGCCTCCCCTCCGGACCCGGCGAGCCGCGAGTGGAGGGCCTACTTTCGCTCAGGAAAGTCGGCGATGCATGGTATATCGAGGCGTTGGCCCTGGACCCGCCCGCCTCAGGCCCCTTGACCTTCAATCCCGAGGCGAGCGTAGGCGCCCAAAGGCGATAAGGATGCGTAATGGCGACAAATCTTAAGCGGATCGAAAAAGAGTTCATCCTCGGATCCGCGCGGGACGACAAAGTTCCCTTCCTCCTCATCGCCGGCTCCGGCGAATGGCCCTGTCTCATCACCGCGATCAGCGCCGACGGCCTCACTTTCTCCCACGCCATGCCGCTCCGTCTTCTTAGGCGAAGCCAGATATACGAGTTCCGATTCGTATACCGCGAGCAGCCGATGGCATTCCGCGCGAGGATACTCGAGGTCAAGGATGCGAGCGTCACTTCCGAGATGCCCGAGGCCGTATATAAGAACCTCGGACGCAGATATAGCCGGCGCGCCCCGCCCACCGAGCTCGAAGTCTCCATTTCGTTCAAGGGCGACCGTTACCAGCTCTCCTTTCCGACGACACGGGAATTCGAGCCCGTGACCGAGCCCGAGCGCGACTCGACCTTCGACCCACACGACATACGCGCCCTCGTGCGCGAGTTCAACGAACGCGCCTCCGAATTCGCAACCGAGCGCGCCGTTCGCATGTTCAAGGACCGGCGGCCTGAAACCCAGGAAGAGCGAATGATCGTGAGGACAGGCAAAATATATTACCTTCCATCCGCCGCCGGGGGCCTTCCCACAGTTGACCCCTACGTCAACCCTCGCATCATCACGCGGGATATCTTCGCCGAATTCCTCAGGGACGAGGACATGCGCGAGGACCTCATCGTCGACGAGGTCCTGCGCTTCGAGCGCAACAAGAAGGCCTCTGGGGTGTTGTCGGAACTAATGCTGCCCCTTCTCTTCCAGGAGTACGTGATCGGCTATGTATACCTCGTCAATACCCAGGCCGGAAGGCCGCCCTTCGACCTCCCTATCCTCGAGACCTTCCATCAATTCGCGAAGGTCCTCGCGTACTCTCTCAAAGTCAATGGATATTTCCGCAATGCCCCGAAGAAGGCGCGCGACTTCTCCGCCGACGTCATTGATATCAGCGCAGGAGGGCTCCTGTTCTCGAATTCCTCGCGCGACCTTTCCTCCTCCCTCCTCCCCGGAAGCGAAATGGAGCTCTCGATCAAGGCCAAGGGCAGGACGATCAAAGCCCTTGCAAAAGTCAAGCGGGTATATAGGGACGCGTCTCGAAGCTATTTCGGCGTGGAATACGCGGAAATCGCCCCCGAGGATTTCCGGTTTCTCTTCGAATGCCTCTACGGCCGCGGCTTTACGGACGAGGACGCAGCGGGAATCGAAGGTCTCGGGCTAAAAACCTTACAGAAATAGCATCGAAGGACGGAACCCATGTCTCTCATCGCCAAGCCTCTTCGCGGCCTGTTCCTCGGTCTGTTTGCCACGTTCACCCTATTCGGCACGTCGATGACGATCGTCGGCGCCGCCTTGCCGAAGATCCTCGGAGATTTCAAGTGGGGCTATGCCTCTGCCGGCGCGGTCATCGCCGCGAGCGCCGTGGCCTACTTCCTCTCAAGCCTCGCCGCGGGAAAGGTGCTCAATGCGATCGGCTCTAAAGCCACGGTTCTCTTAGGCCTGGGAAGCTGCGTCCTCGGTCTAGCATTCTTCGCGTCGACCCCTTCGTTCACGGCCAACCTCCTCCTCAATCTCCTCATCGGCGCGGGACAGGGACTCATCGAACCCGCCGTCAATTGGTCCGCTCTTCGCATGGATGATGAGGGAGGATCCGGGCGCGCAATGAATCTCATGCACGGCGCCTTCGCGATCGGCGCCGTCGCGGGTCCCTTGGTACTGGGACTTATAATGGCCGCGGGCCTGTCCTGGACCGTCCTTTTCCGCGCGATAGCCCTGCTATTCGCCCTGCTCGGCATCGTCCTCGCGGCCATGCCTTTCTCGAGGCTCAGGAGCGAGGAGTCCGCCGCGGCGGGTCGCGCAAGGGGCGGAAGACCTGTCCGCGCGCCGGCCTACTACCTGGGCTTCCTCTGCCTCCTGCTCTACGTCGGGGCGGAAATAGGCATCTCGAATTGGATCGCCGAGTACTTCGTGAGCATATTCCACGCGAATCCGAGCTTCGCGCCGCTGGCAGTCTCCCTCTTCTGGACCGGGCTCCTCGCCGGACGCTTCGGCGTGCCGGCTCTCTACCGCGGAACGCGCCTCGGTACCGTCCTGTTCGCCTTCTCGCTCCTCCTCACCGCCGCGACAGTCGCGTTATGCGCCCTTGGTTTTATGGTCCAACGTCAGTGCCCTCTATGGGTCCCTTCCGCCCTGACGTTCCTTGCCGGACTCGGTTGCTCAGTCGTCTATCCGACGGTAATTTCCCTCGTCGGCATATCCTGCCGGGATAGCCAGGCCGAGGCCGTATCGTTCGCGGTGGCCGGCGGCGGCGGCGGCCTATTCGCCTTTCCCTTCTTGATGTCTTGGGTATCGCAGAGCCATGGCATAAGAATCGGCTTTGCGAGTTACGCGCTGATCGCCGTGCTTACCGCGGTTTCCTGCGCTGTCCTGGCTGGGACCTTCGCGCGCTCCCGCCGATCGATCTGAGGAAAGCCGCATAGGCATGGGGCTTTGACCCCGAATCCGGAAAGTCCGGTCGCTGAAGCGCGAGTGGCAGGCTATCGCCCCTCTGCGACCGAAACGCCTCGGCGCTTCTTGGGAAAGCGCTTCAGTACCGAGACGCAATTGCGCTTGGAGTTGAAGACGAAGCCTCCGTCCCAGTATTCGAGGGCCGCGAAGAGCGCATTGCCGCCGTCGTTATCGTCGGCGCGCTCGCCGCGATAGGAGACGTATTCGGAGAGCGCCTCAAAGTCGCTCCCCTCCAGAAGACTCTGCCTCTTCTGGTTGAATTCGTTCCACTTCTCGAGATCCTGAAAACCAGGCCCCTCGTCCTCGACGATGAGATGGGCGTGCTCGGGGCTGAACGAGTACCAGACGCGAACCGTCTTCTCCGGGTCGCACTTGTTGCCGTGCTTCACGGCGTTCTTGATTATCTCGCTTATCTGCTGCTCGAGGAGGTTTATTTCCTTGATATCGGGAGGGGCGGATTGGACGATGAGAAGAGTGAAATAGCGAATTTGCCGGAAGTCGGAGGGGAATTCCTTATGCAGCATCCCCGTCTTCTCGAAAAGGGGAGAGTTCTCATCGACCCTGATTTCCTTGATCGGCTGCGCCGGCATTTCAGGCTCCCATCCGCTTGAGGGCATCGTCGATCGTCGGGGTTATCGGGAAATAGCCCATGAGCTTGGTAAGCTCTATGACCTTCTTAACGGAGCCATGGATATTGGTGATCACGAGCTTGAAGCCCATCTTCTTGATCGTGGAGCATATGTAGATGAGCGCACCTATCCCGCTGGAATCGATGTAGTCGACGTTCTCGAGATTGATAATGAAGCGCTCGACTTTCTTCTCGAGCATCTTCATGACGAGCTCTTTGAGCTTGTACGAATTGTAGAGGTCCATTTCGCCATTGACGTCGATGATGTAGCTCTCGCCATTCTTGCGGATCTTTAAGTCCATGCGCTCCGCTCCTCCGTAGTCATGCCTTGGATCTCTTAATTACGAGAACTGTCCTGTCGTCGTGCGGGTGCGCGGACCCCGCGAAGCCAAGAAGGTCTTCCTGTATTCTCTCTGCGATCTCGGAAGGCGGGAGGGCGCGCGAGCGCTGCACGACCGCGCCGAGACTCTTGCGTCCGTACTGTTTACCCTGGGCGTTCATCGTCTCTACGATGCCGTCCGTATAGAGCACGAGAACGTCGCCTTCCGCCAGGGCGAATCTCGTCGACGAGTATACCGTACCGCGCTCGACTCCGATAGGCACGCTCTTGGACTCGAAGGTTTCCAGCAAGCCCTCTACGGCGCGGCATAGGAGGGCGGGCTGGTGGCCCGCATTGGCGAGCTCCACCGCACCCGACGAGGAATCGACTGCGGCGAGACAAAGAGTCGCGTAGTGGTCGAGATCTACCTTGCCGGTGATGCCGCGGTTCACCCATTGGAGGAGAGTGGCGACGTCCTTGGTGGAGGCGGTAATGAGGTGGAGGATAGATCGCACCATCACGAGTACGATGCTGGCGGCGACGCCTTTGCCGGCGACGTCTCCGACGGCGATGACCGCCTTGTCGGCCTTGGTCTGGATGATATCATGGTAATCGGAGCAGACGCCGCGCGCCGAGCTGGCGAAGGCGCCGAAGGCGAATCCGCGCATCTCGGGAAGCTTTTGGGGGACAAGGGTAGATTGGACCTCGGCGGCTATGTCGGCTTCCCTCTCAATATCGCTACGCTCGGCGGCCTCGAGGAACGAGAATGAGTTCGCCACCGCGATCGACCCGAAGTTAGCGAGGAGCTTGCAGCGGTCGAAGTCCCGCTCCGAGAAGCTGCCCTGGCCGGACTTGACCACGGAAACGGCCCCGATGATCCGGTCGCGGACGATCAAGGGCGAGGCGATGAAGGCGCTGGCTTTGAGCCACGGTTCGTCGCCGTTATCGGGCAGGGGAGAATCGGGTCCTGCCTGGGGTACGAAGACGTGCTTGCCGGTCCGCGATACCTCCCCGAGAATTCCCTCTCCGAGCCTGAATCGGGCGTGGCGAACGAAGGATTCGACCCGGTCGGCCGTTTTCGGGAGATTCTCGGGAAGCTTGAAGGGCGGCGGGTATTTCCCGCATACCGCCCTCACGGAGACCGTCTCCTCGAATTCGTCCGAGAGCAGCAGCGCTCCGCCATCCGCACCGGTACGCTCGACGACGGTTCGGATCATGTTATCGACGACATCCTGGAGGAAGGTCTCGCTCCGCATCGCGGTGCCAGTGGATAGAAGGAGGTCGTATAGGGAGTCGACGGACTCCTCGTAATAATCGACCGCGCTGACGAGCTCGCCCTGGATGATGTCGATGAACATCAGGGCCAGCGCGAAAAGCAGGCCGTAGAAAAGGGGGGTGACCAGGACCCTGAATAGGGCATCGCCGCTACCCAGGACCGTTCCAGCGACGATATATACGGCCGAACCAATGGATAGAGGCAAGGCGGACCTCAACGAAAGGATGCGGGCGGGAGTGTCGGCCTCCACGTTGAGAAGGAAAGGAAGGATCCCCATGGCCAGGACTGGGATCAAGGCCGCGAGCCTGAAGTAGTCGGGGGGGACCCCGATATCCAAGCCGAACGCCTCGAGAGCGAGGAGGACAATCGCCGCGCCGTCGAAGCCTATGCCCACCCAGAACGGCCAGCCGAGTCTCAGAGGCTTGTGGCTCAGGAAGAGCAGGCCGCCGACGAGGATGAGGTCGCTGATTCCATAGAGTCTAGGATCGACGACGAGGACGAAAGCCAAGTCCCTCAGCGCGAGGAAGCAGGCGACGATAGCATAGCCGGCCATCGAGCCTTCGGTATCCTTCCTGCGAAGGAACGAGAAGGCGGCGATCAACGCTGCCGCCAGCGCGAGCTTTGCGAGCAGAGGACCGCTCAGCATGCCGAATATACTATCCCACACGGTGTGTTTCCTCTTGTATTTGCCGGGCGTAAGCCCGTAAAACCGGCCTGGAACCGCAGTGTAGCATTCACAATACGCAGAGTCAAGTTTTTACCGCTGGACGAAAAGGGTGCAAAGGTGACACTTGTACCATTAGAATACGTATGATGAGGTGGATTCCGTGATTGGACTCTTCATAAAGATACCCTTCCACGCGCAGCTTCTTAGTGCCGAGCCGGCATTGGCCGAGGAGTTGTCGGAAGCGGTGGAAGAAGCGATCCGAACCTTCGCCGCGACCAGGCAGGCCACTGATGAATCCTTCCTTCTCACCTTCGACGAGGAATCCCGACCCAGCTGGCTAAGAGCCGCCGAAGCCGCGCGTTCCCTCTCGTCAAAAATCTCCAGCTTGGGCTCGAGGCTTCACGGCTGGAACCTACTCCTTGATACTGGCGCGAAAAGCTCCGAAGAATCGTATCGCTTGGCCAAGCGTCTGTGGTTCGGCATCAAAGGTGACGGGTTCTATATATCGATTCGCTCAAAGGCCTATTTCGAGGACTATTTCCAGTTCGGTCCCGCCGGCGGCGAAGGCGGCGATCTCGAGGGCAGAGGCTGCATCCCCGTCCTGGACGCGATCTATGCTCGCCCCGCCCTTCCGTTCAGCGAGCAGATGGGCGAAGTGGCTGAAGACGCGCCGCTCCAAACGGTGGATCGTCTCGTCGACGCCCTCGGTGAGCTTGGCGTCGGACTGGATACGGAGACAGCCCTTGCGGTTATCGGGCCGGGCGAAAGTCCCTCGCTCTGCCTCGAGGCCGCCCTCGCCAAGCTTTACTCCGATGCCTCTCGCCGCTTCCTGAGGCTCGCGGCCTCTACGGTCGAGAATGCGCCCTACGGGCCGATAGCGAGCGCCTTCGCCGCTCTCGTCTCGCCCCAAAGGGGCGTAGCCGGCCCGGGCTCCCTCCTTTCCGGCGCCGAGCGCGGTCTCCTCGAGGAGCTATCGCCGATGCTGGATTTTCTCCGGCGCTCTCCCTACCGAAGCGGCTATTCGCCCCAGATACACATTCGACTCGGCCTCTGCGCGGCAGCGGCGCTCGGGCTGTACGCGAGAACCATGCGAAAGGACGGACTCCCCGCATTTGTGATCCTCGAGAGGATCGAGGCTTTCCCGGCGCAAAGTCTCGATCTGATCCGATCCCTAGTCGCGGACCGGCTTTCGGGCGAGGGCATCATGATCCTCGCCGCCGGTTCCGACTTCCCTCCGTCCTGGAACGTCCGGAAGCCGCGGGTCATCGAGGCCGCGGGACCGGGCCTCCCCGCCGTAGCGCAGGCGGCGATGCGCGCGGCCGAGGCGATGCGCGCGAGCGATTCTTCCGCCGCCCTCGCATTCGCGGCCTCGGGCGATCCCCTGCGGCTGCGGCTCGCAATCCGTCTCCTCGCCTGCGGGCGGAATGTCTCCGCCGCCGCCGCCACCGAATCGCTGGCCTCGGACGTTCTCGCGACCCTCCCTCGAGAGTACGCCGAGCTCCTCCTCGCCCTGCGCCTGGGCGAGGGCGTCCTCACCGACGACTCCATGGAGAGCTTCCTCCGGGACGCGGGCTACGTCCCCGGGATACGCTCCATCGTTTACAGGACGCTGTCCGAGTTGGGCTTCATCACGACGGGCGATCGTCCCAGAATAGCCTCGGCAGCGGCAGTCGGCCGCTGCGAGGAGGCCATGCCCGATCGCGGAGCGGCGATGCGCGAAAGCTTCGCCGCCAGGCTGATGGCGCTCAGGGATGAAGGCCTTATCATACCGTCCACCTCGCTGTATCGGCGCCTGAGGTCGACCACGGCACGGGGAGCCGCGGTCGATAGCCAGAGCCTCGCGCTCCTCCTCGACTGCTTTTCCGCCGACGCCGTCTACGGGACATGCGAGCCCGCTCCGCGCGAATCCGACAAAACGTCCCTCGAGCCCATGGCCGACTTCCTCGCCGGCTACGCCGCATCGAACCGCGGGGCGAGCCTCGAGGCTCTGGAGCGGCTCGAGACCGCTGCGCGGAGCGCGCCCGACCAGGGCGGAGAAGGGAAGATCGCCGTCGCCGCCGCGGAACTCGCGCGGGCTGCCTTCGAGTACGCCGACGGCAGGGCCCCGATCGCGGCTTCCCGCGCTAAGAACGCGCTCATGGGCCTCCACGCCCTCGGCGTCCGAAAGTCCGAGGCGAAGGCCCATAGGCTCCTCGGCCTCTGCGCACTGGCCCAGGAACAAGTGCAGGAAGGCGCGGACTATCTCTCGAACGCCTACGATATCGCTTCCGTCCTCCCCGAGCCGCTCGAATGCATCCTCTCCGCCACCGCCGAGGCGGCCGCCGATTTTACCCTCGGCGACCTCGGCAGGGCGAACGAGCGAGCCGAAGCGGCCGCTTCATGGTCGACCTCCTCGTTCCGCGCGGATTGGGAATCGATTTGCGCCTTCATCAAAGGCAGGGCCGCCTTCGAGATCGGGCGCTACAAGCTGGCGGAAGAATCCTTCGGGCTCGTGCGATCCGTCGCGCGCGTCTACAGCCAGGCCGAGGCTTCGAGACGCGCCGAGATCTGGACCGGCCGGGCCGCCGCCTTCGCGGGCGAAGCGATACGGGCAAGGGAGATCCTGAGCCGCTTCGGCGCGGATCCCGAGGCCCTGTGGTTCCTCGCGGAGCTCGAAGCCTGGGAGGGAGCGTCGGCAGGAGCCATGTCCCTCGCGGACGAGGCCCTGGCGATCGCGCCGCAGAGAGGATTTTCCCCTGCGGACGCTTTCGATTGGGGTTCGGGCTTCTCTTCTCTGGAAGGCCGCGCGGTCGGATTCTACGGAAAGCGCAGCTATCTGCGCGATCAGATAGAGGCGTTCAGGGAATTCGCGGCCGGCATGTCCGACCCGGAGCGGAAGGGAATCGCTTGCGCCGAGAGGCTTGCTTCGCTCGCCAGGGAGGATAGGCTCTCCGCCCTTCACCCGGCGGCCCACCAGTACCTTTTCTACCGCTACCTCATCCTCGAGCGAGCGACGCCGAGTTCCATGGAAGGGGCGAGCGCCTTGAGCAAGGCGTTCAAAGCCCTGCAATTGCGCTCCGCGAGGATGGGCGAGACCCTCAAGGACGGATTCCTGGAGGCTAACCGCTGGAACCGCGCGCTCCTGGAAGCCGCACGCGCGCGCAAGCTCATTTGACGGCGAACGCGCTGCGAGCCGCGCGGGAGCTTTCCGGAACGTGCTACCACGCGGCGAGGGGCTTCCTCTCCCTCCTCCTAGAGGAGCTGCCCGAGCGCGACCGCCTCGACGGCGAGCTGGTCACCGTCCTGGGAGAGCATCGGCGGCCCTATTGGACCCGCAATGTCTGGGAAAGGCCCCTCCTCGTCGAATTCGGATCCATAGGAGAAGCCGCCTCGGCGCTTCGCTCCATCCAGCGCAACTGGGCGATCCTACCCTCACGCCTGCATCGCCGGGCCGCCTTGATCGCGGAAAGGCTGCCGCCCCTGCCCTCGAAGCCGAAAACCTTCCCCTTCGCTCCGCCTGATGTGCCCATGGGAGCCTTCACCCTCCTCGACGAGTACACGATGCTGGCGAGCCCCGAGTGCTCGAGCCCCTTCCCCAACGGCGAGTTCAGGTTCGAGGAGGACAGGGAAGGCCCGCCCAGCAGGGCCTACCGCAAGCTGTGGGAAGCCCTCATCCTGGCGGGGGAGATGCCTGTCCCCGGAGAGAGGTGCGTGGATGCCGGAGCTTCTCCGGGAGGCTGGACTTGGGCGCTGGCCGGACTCGGGGTCGAGGTGCTCGCGATCGACCGCGCAGATTTGGATCCTCGGATCGCGGCGCTTCCGAGGGTTCGCGCGATGCGCCACGACGCCTTCACGCTCAAGCCGGATGCCATAGGGGCGGTGGACTGGCTGTGCTCCGACGTCGTCTGCTACCCTCCCGCCCTCCTCGAGTGGGTATCCTCATGGATAAAGTCGGGGCTCGCGAGGAATTACGTATGCACGATCAAGATGCAAGGCGCCGGCTTCGACAGGGCTACGACCGACCGCTTCGCGGCAATTCCGGGTTCGCGCGTGATGCACCTGTGGCATAACAGGCATGAGCTCACGTGGATAAACCTGGAACGGGACCGCCGGAAGCTCCTTGGCGTTTCACGGTGAGCGCTCTATAATCATTCCATGGACGAAAACAGGCGCGCGGCTCCGCGTTTCGTCGTCTCCCTCTATGCCGAGCATATAGAACCGGAGGCTTCTCCGATCCGCATACATAACCTCAGCTCGACGGGCTTCCTTGTCCGCGGTGACGTATGCGCCGGGCAAGGCGGCATCTTCCACGCCAGTTTCCGGGTGCATCCCTCCTCGGGAGAGGCGCGCGTGACCACTCGAGGCAAGGTAATGCATTGCCGAATCGCCGGATCCGATTCCGAGTTCGGCATAAGGATCGAAGGATTCGGCGATTCCGAGGAGGAGTTGGCCTACCAGGCCTACGTACGGGAGCTCGAGACGAGATCGGGATCCTGAACCCGCGCGAGCGGGACCGGCAAGTCGACGATCTCAAACGTGGTCCGGGCCGAACAGGGCCTTCAGCTTCCCGAAGTATTCCTCTCCCTCTTCCTCGGTGAATTCGGATTCGCCCGCGCAGTTTTGCACGAGCTCAGGCGGGATCTCCAGCAGGAAGGGACTGGCAACGCAGTCGACGGCTATGTTCTGCCTGCGGCGGTGCAGGCAGGCGCTCACCAGAAGGCGGCGGCGGGCGCGAGTCACGGCCACGTAGAAGAGGCGGCGCTCTTCCTCGAGGTTGCCCTCCCCTTCCTCGAGCGCCCGCGCGTGCGGAATGATCCCGTCCTCGCAGCCCGCGATGAACACCACCTCGAATTCGAGACCTTTGGCCGCGTGGATCGTCATAAGGTTGACCTCGCCGCCCTCCTCGTCCTCTATGTCGTCGCGCGTTATCAGAGACACACGGCTGAGCCATTCGTAGAGGCCCGGCGAGAGATTGTCGGGATCGGCCTCCCAATCCTCGATCGACTTCATAAGTATCTCAAGGTTGTGGAATTTCCATTTCGCCGCTTTGTCGCTGTGCCTGTTCTCCTCGACGAGGTAGCCCCAATAGTCGATGGCGTCGACGAGCTGCCTGACCTTGGCCGCGATCCTCTTTTTGCCGAGAAGCTCCTCACGATACTCGCCGACGAGGTCCAGGAAGGCCGAGATATCGGCGACGGCCTTTTCGGAGAGTCCTCCGTAGGCGAGGCCGCCGGCCCCCTCCACGGCGTCCCCGCCCCTTTCGGCTCCGAGCGAGGAGCCCGAGCGTACGAGCTCCATGGCGGTCCTGAGCGAGGAGTCGCGCGACCGGGCGACCGCGTTGAGCTTCTCGAGCGTGGTCTTGCCGATCCCTCGCCGAGGAGTATTCACGATCCTAAGGAGGTTCACGTCGTCGTCGGGATTGGCGACGACGCGCAGGTAGGAGACGATGTCCTTGATCTCCTTCCGGCCGTAGAAGGAAGTGCCGCCCGAGACTCGGTAGGGGACCTGCTCGGCGAGGAGGTATTCCTCGATGCGTCTCGTGAGACCGTTCGTGCGGATCAATATCCCGAACTCTCCCCAGGGAGTGCGCTCCTTCAGCCTTATCTCCTTTATGGTCCTGGCGATGAATTCGGCCTCCTTACCCTCGTCCTCGGGCGTGTACAGCTCGATGGGCGCGCCTCCCGCGCCCGCGGGCGACCATAGGGCCTTCTCCTTCCTGTTCTCGTTGTGGGAGATTATCGCGTTCGCCGCGTCGAGTATCGTCGCCGTGGAGCGGTAGTTGCGCTCGAGCTTCACTTCCTTGAAATCGGGGAAGTCCTTCTCGAATAGGCCGAAATTCTCGAAGTTCGCCCCGCGCCACGAGTATATCGATTGATCGTCGTCGCCGACGATGCACACGTTGCGCGAAGCCATCATGCTCATGAAGCCGTACTGCATGAGCGAAGTGTCCTGGAACTCGTCGATCATGAGGTAGCGATAGGTCTCGCGGTACCTCGAGGCGACCTCCGGGTGGAGCCCGAAGATATGAACGGGAAGGACGATGAGATCGTCGAAGTCTACGGCGTTGAAGATGCGCAGGGAGCGACGGTACTCGTCGTAGAGTCCGCGATACGCGTCATCGGACTTCGACCACGAACGCTGCTCGGACCGGATCTGCGAGAAGAGGGAGCCGACTTTGTAGGCGTCGAAGGACTCCATGCGAAAGCCGAGCTCGCGCGCGCAATCCTTTATCAGCTGGGTCCGATCGGCCTCGTCGTAGATCGAGAAGTTGTCTTTGTAGCCGAGGAGTCCTATCTCTTTGCGGAGTATCTTGACGCCGAAGGCATGGAAGGTCGACACGGTGAGGTCTCGCAGCCTCCTACCGGTGATGGACTGGACGCGGTCGGCCATCTCGCGCGCCGCCTTGTTCGTGAAGGTGAGGGCGAGGATCGAATGCTGGGCTATGCCTCGGTCCAGCATATAGGCCATGCGATAGGTGATTACGCGTGTCTTGCCGGAGCCGGCCCCCGCGACGATAAGGAGGGGCCCCTCGGTACACGTGACCGCGTCGTACTGTTCCGGGTCGAGCTCGGCCTCGTAGTCAATCTGCATGGAGGGTGGAACTATAGCCCGGAGACCGTCCCATGGACAATGCCGGAAACACGGGCGGCGAATTCCTCTGGGTCGGCGTCGATCCATTCGATGCCAGGCAGTTTGCGGAAAAAGGTCATCTGGCGCTTGGCGTAGGATCGCGAGTCCAGCTTGATCCTTTCAGCGATCTCGACTAGTCCGGCGTCGGAAAAGAATTCCTTGTAGCCGATCGCCCGCATCCCCGGCTCTCCTGCGCGATGTCCCGCTGCGCGCAGGCCGGCCACTTCTTCCGCGAGTCCGGCGGCAATCATGCCGTCGACGCGCAGGCCTATCCTCGCGGCCAGCTCCCCGGGAGGCGGCGCGATGCCTATCGTGAGGAAGCGGTGGCCGGCCCTTGGCCCGGAAGGCGGCGCGAATTCGGCCATCGGCCTCCCGGTAAGGCGGATTATCTCGAGGGCGCGAGTCAGCCGATACAGGTCGTTCTCGTGGATGCGCGCGGCCGAAGCCGGATCCGCCGCTTCGAGTTCGACGCGAAGGGCCGCCGCGCCCCGCGCAGCGAGGTCGCGGGCGACGCCCTCCCTGACTCCGCGATCGGCGGCGGGCGCGCCGGGGAGACCGCAGATGAAGTTGCGAACGTAGTAGGCTGTGCCCCCCGATACGATCGGGAGCCGCCCCCTGCCCGAGATCTCGACGCAGGCCTCCTCGGCGAGACGCGTGAAGTCCCCGACGGTGTACTGCTCGTCGATGTCGCGGATATTTATAAGCGAGTGCGGGAGCCGGTTCCTGAGGGCAGCGTTGGGCTTGGCGGTTCCGATATCCATGCCTCTATACGCCTGCATCGAATCGGCGCTGACGACCTCGGCCTCCGGCAGCCCATAGGCCTCGCGGCTCGCCCGAGACCCGAAAACGGCGTCGAGCAGCGCGGTCTTTCCGGAAGCCGTGGGACCAACGAGGACGACGACGGCCGGGAAGGGACTAGTCGACGAGACGGTATTGAACCTGGTTGCCGAAGACTTGGCGGGTCGCGAGGGACACGACCTTGCCGTTGTTCTTCTCGACTTCGGGGGTTTTGAGGACGGCGAGATGATAGGCGCGCCGAGTGATCGCCACCGTTATCTCGTATACGTTGCCGTCGTATTCGATAAGCTGTTCCAAGGGCATAATCATGCTGGCAGCGTACACCGCTCGACATCGCTTAAGCAAGTCCCGCCCGTCGAAGGCCCTAGATCGGCGGCTTCTCGCGGCCGGCACCGACGTCGGCTCCGGGGCTTTCGAGGCGGGCCTCGATATCGCCCTTCGGATTCTCGAGGCTACGGTCCAAGTCGGCTATAAGGCGAGCGGCGATGGATGCGAATCCCTCCTCCTCGCCCGCCCCGTCGGGGGATTCGCCGTCGCCGCGGCGCTCCCGAAGGCGTTGGAGCTCATCCATGAGCGTTATGCTGAGCAGCACCGAGAGACGAAGGGGATCGGCGACCCGCGTAGAGCCTTTAAGCGAATTCAGGCGGTCGCGCAGGCGCATGACGAGGGATTGCATGTAATCCAATGACTCGTCGGTCTGGATGGTGAAAGTCGGCCCTATGAGGTCGACCTTGAAAAGCTGGAGAGCCACTCCACCGCCCTTCCATCAAAAGATATCGAGTTCGTTCTCGACGATCTCGACTTCAGGCTCGGGCGCCGCCGTGACCGCGATGCCGGAACTCTCGATCGCGGGCTTCGGCTCTTCCGCCGAGACGGTCGGCGCGGCGGCCTGACCGAGTACGAGATCCTCGAAAGAATCGAGCTTCTGCAGCGCGTGCACGATTCCTTCTTCGATCTTCGCCTGGTCCTTGCGGTATTCCTCGGCGCGAGCTCCGAGCTCGGCCGCCCGCGTCTCGGCGGCCGCGACGCGCTCGGCCATATCGGAAAGACGGGACTCGAACTCGCGGATCCGTCCGGCCATCGCCGCGGCCTCGGCCTGGCGCAGCTCCTCGGCCGTCTCCGCGCGCTTTTCGGCGGCTGCAGTCTTCCCTTCGGCCGCGGCGAGCTCATTGGCCGCCGCATCGATGAAGGATTGAGCCTCGTCGAGGCGTCGCCTGAGCTCGACGCCCTCCTCGCGGAGGCTCGCGATGTAGGCGACCGCCCTCTCGACCCGGTCCTCGAGGGCCCGAACCTGCTCGAGGCTGATCATAGCCCTAGCCCTTCAGGGCGGCCTTGGCCTTCTCGACCACGGCCGTGAAGCCGGCGGGGTCGCGCAAGGCCAAGTCGGCGAGCATCTTGCGGTCCACCGTCACCTGGGCTCTGGCGATACCTTCGATGAGGCGGCTGTACGAGATGCCTTCGTTTCGGCAGGCGGCATTGATGCGCGCTATCCACAAGCGGCGAAAACTGCCTTTCCTGTCGCGGCGATCGCGATAGGAATAGGACATCGCCTTGGCGACCGCATCCTTGGCTACCTTGTAATTCGAGTGCCTGCGACCCCAAAAACCCTTGGCTCGATCCAGGATCTTCTTCCTGTGATCTTTTCTCTTAGTACCCGCTACCGATCTCGACATTTGAGCGCTCCTCGTTTCGAATACGCGCGGCCGCAAAGGGCGGCGCGGGATGCCGACTAATGGCAAATAGCCAGAGCGGCACCGCTGGACCTCGCCGGACAGGGCAAACCCGGACGAAGTCGCCAATCAGCCGAAGGCTGATTAGAGCAGCCGAAGGCTGATTAGAGCAGCCGAAGGCTGATTAGAGCAGCCGAAGGCTGATTATCCCGCTTCAACCGTAGGGAAGCAGCTTCTTCTTTATCTGACCTGTCGCGACAGGATCGACATAGCCGTTCTTACGGAGGTTTCTCTTTCGCTTGGTCGTCTTCTTCGTCAGAATATGGCGAAGATTCATCTTCTTGTACTTCACCTTGCCATTGGCGGTGAGGGAGAACCGCTTGGCTGCGGCCTTCTTGGTCTTCATCTTGGGCATGTCGATCCGTCCTTACTGCTTTACGCTACTCTTTGGCTTCCCCTACGGGCGCCTCTTCGGCGGCCGGAGCGGCGGTCTTCTTTATTATCGAGGCCTTCGGCTGGAGCACCATGGACATAAAGCGGCCCTCCATGGAAGGCGTCTTCTCCATTATATAGAAACCCTCAAGCTTGACGAGGACCCTTTTCAGGACCTGCTCGCCGATCTCGGTATGGGCCAGTTCCCTGCCTCGGAAGCGTATCGTTACCTTGACCTTGAAGCCATCCTCGAGGAATTCCTTGACATGCTCGGATTTGAAATCAAGATCGTGTCCCGCGATCTTGGGCTGCATCCGGATCTCCTTCAGCTCGCCGACGCGGATCTTCTTCCTTGATTCTTTTATCTTCTTTTCCTGTTCGAACTTGAACTTGCCGTAATTCAGCAGTTTGCATACCGGCGGTATTGACTGCGGCGCGACTTCGACGAGATCCAAACCGAGATCGCGGGCCATCTTGATAGCCTCGAGCGTCGGGACTATCCCCTTCTGCTCGCCCTTATCGTCTACGAGCCGCACTTCGCGGACACGGATCTGCTCATTGATCCGCAAGTCTTTATCTGCCAACTGACCTCCTTCGGCCTGACCGCGGCTTAGCGGCCGGTTCCGAACTCACGATATATGAAACGAATACTATCATAAGGCCGAGCGACGAGTAAAGAGGCGCGACCTATTCGTTTGACATCCGGGACCCGGCATGTCTACACTCCATCCATGGAGAGCAATCGCCTATCATCGGCCCTGAAAGATCTCAGCTCGCGCAACTCAGCGATTCTTTCGGCATACCGCGACTGGTCGAGACGCTTGCCTCCCGGCCCCGCCTCAAGGTTGATTGCGTCCATGGCCGAGCAGCGCTTCGAACTGGGCAAGGTCCTCGGAGAGATTGCCAGAGACGCCGCCGCCATGGCCACATTCCCGGAAACCGAGGTCGAGTTCGAGATGGATCCATCCCCCGCCATGGTCGACCGAAAATTCCAGTCGCTCGGGACCCCGGCCGAGCCGAAGGAGCTGCTAAAGATAATGGCCGAGATCGAAACCGCCGACCACGAGCTTCTCGCCGCGGCGGCAGGAGCCGTACTTTCCCTTTCGAGCGTCATGGCCGAGCGACTCGCCGGGGAGGCTGCCTCGGCGCGAAAGCGATCGAACTGGGCTCAGGACCACCTCGATCTGCTCGGTATGGGCTGACTTGAATCCCTGCATTGGGTCGTGCTAGCCTGACCCAATGCATTTGTTCTTGATATTCGGACTTCCCCTGGGATTTCTGATTCTGGTCCTCTACGCGTATCCGCGAAACGAATTCTCGCAGACCCGCGGAGCCTATCTGCGGGGCCTCGCCGCCTTCCTGCCTATCTGGCTGATCGCCCGGATACTCGGAGCGATCGTTCCCGCCGCATACGGCTCATTCTTGTTGACCTTCCACGAATGGGCGGACAGGCTCCTGCCCTATGCGGTCCTCCCTGCCCTTGCCTACCTCGTCTTCTTCAAGCCGGGCGAGCGCCTTCCGCCGGGCGTCGAGCCTCGTCGCCTCACGGCATTCTACGCGGGCGCTCTCTCCCCCGTCGGAGTCTGCGAAACCGCGAGGGTCTGGGGCGTTCCCTCCCCCTACGCCTTGTTCTTCCTGCCCTTCCTTCTGGCGGCGATCTGCCTGGCAATGCCCAAGGCCTTCGTCAGGATACATCAGGCATACGGTTTAGGGCTCTTCGTCGAGCTGGCCGCGGTCGCCGCTGCCAGCTTCGCCGCATCGCTGTGCCCTTTCCTCCTCCTCGCGAGGCTTTGGCCCTTGGCGGTGCTCCTCGTCGTTATCCTGGGGTTCTGGGCCCGATACCTGGCCTTCTCCGACCTACTGCGCCGCCCGCCCATTCCCTTGGACGAGTGAGGGTCGCCGCGACGGAATCGTGAGTTCGCGGCGCGAAAGCGCGCGGAGGGTTCGGCCTAGGCCTTGCCTGCCGAACCCAAGACCTCCTGGTTCTTGTGGGCGTAGAGCTTCTTGAGCTCGTCGCGAGCCGGGCCGAGGTACTTGCGCGGGTCGAACTCGTCGGGCTTCTCGAACAAGACTTTGCGAATCATGGCCGTCATGGCGAGGCGGCCGTCGGAGTCGATGTTGATCTTGCATACGGCGCTCTTGGCCGCCTTGCGCAGCTGTTCCTCGGGTATGCCGACGGAGTCGGACAGCTTGCCGCCGAACTTCTCGACGATCTTCACATATTCGACGGGGACGCTCGAGGAGCCATGGAGCACGATGGGGAAGCCGGGCAGGCGCTTCTCGATCTCCTCGAGGATGTCGAAGCGGAGAGGCGGCGGAATCAGGACGCCGTCGGCGGTCCTGGTGCACTGCTCCGGCCTGAACTTGGTTCGCCCGTGGCTGGTGCCGATGGAAATGGCCAGGGAATCGACGCCCGTCTTCTTGACGAAATCCTGGACTTCGGAAGGCTGGGTATAATTCGAGTGTTCGGCCGACACATCGTCCTCGACGCCGGCCAGCACGCCGAGCTCCCCCTCGACCGAGACATAATCCTTCCGGGAATGGGCGAAATCCACCACCTGCTTGGTAAGCGCGACATTCTCGGAATAGGGTAGATGGGAACCGTCGATCATCACGGAGGAAAAGCCGGACTCGATGCAGCTCTTGCAGAGCTCGAAACTGTCCCCATGATCGAGGTGCAGGACTATGGGGATGGCGTAGCCGAGCTCTTTGGCGTACTCGACCGCGCCCTTGGCCATGTATTGGAGCATCGTCTGGTTCGCGTACTTCCGCGCGCCGGCGGAGACTTGGAGTATCACGGGGCTTTTGGTTTCGACGCAGGCCGAGACGATCGCCTGCAACTGCTCCATATTGTTGAAATTGTAGGCGGGAAGAGCGTAACCGCCGGTCACTGCCTTCTTGAAGAGCTCGACCGTGTTGACGAGCCCGAGCTCTTTATAGCTTAGCATGATGCACTCCTTTGGATTGGGACGGAGGGCGGCGAGGCCGGCGAGCAGGCCTGAAAAACGCCTCTCGATAACGCCTAATCTTATTTGGCGAGCTTGGACGAGTCAAGGCCTATCTCCTTCCATGGGATCGGTTGCGGCGACGGCTCGGTCCCTATAGGATGGCTCCATGCCGTTGCCCCGGCCCGTCGCTTCTCTCCTCGCTCTCGCGGGGATAGTCCTGGGCGCGGCGACCATTACGGTATCCTGCGACCACGGCGTCAGGCAAGCGAGAGCGGTCGTCGCTCTCGACGAGGCCTTCGCGGCGGCACGCCCCGTGCTCGCCGCGAAGCTCCAAGCTGGTTCTCTGTTCGATCGGGGTCCGGCGGGCCTAATCGGACGGGATTTGATAGTGCCCGTTACCTTATCGGAGGGCGCCGGGAAGGCCCTCGACGCGGCCTTGGCCGAGAGCGAGATAAGCGGAGAGTCGGCCGTCCTGGTCGCGAGCCCCCTCATCGCCGAGGCAATAGTGACGAACGGGACATGGGCGGGCATCCCCCCCCTCCTTGTGCCGGAATGGCGCAGCACGGCTGCTCCCGGTACAATTACGCCGGGTTTATGGACTGCGGTCACCGATCCGGTACCGGCCTATGGCGCCGCAGGAGCCGCCTCGGGCGCGTTCATCGCTTCCCTGGCCCATGAGGGCGGCTCGCCTTCGTGCGGCGTATTGTTCTCCGAAGCGCCTTCAAGACCGCGCGCGGCCTTGACCTCCTTCGCTTCCGCCTACGAGGACGCTTCGGAGGGACGGCCGCTCTTGGTCCGGGACCTTGGCGAAGAAGGCTCGACGAGCGCGAACGGCCCCGCTTCTTCGTCCGGGAAACAGGGAGTCCAGTCCGCGGCGAGCGCCGCCCGAGCCGCCGTAGCAGAGCTGCTCGGCTCGGACATACGCGTGCTCTTCGTCGCCGTGGGTTCGGCCTCGGGGGCGGCGATCGAGGCCGCCGCGCATCCTGGGCTGGTTATAGGCGTGGACTCTACGGCGCGCGAACCGTCGATCGCCATCGCCTTCCTCATTTACCCCGATGATACGGCCATCGCCCGCGCCCTGGCCGCAGATCGTGAGGCAATCCGGCGTAAAGATCGAGACGACGCGCCGAATCGAGCGATGGGGTCGGCCGCCGCGATAGGAGGAGCGGCGACGGAGATACCTTCCCTCCTCGTCGCGGGGCCGACCGCGGCGAAGATTCGCGCCGGCAGGCTCGATTTCGCTCACTTCCTGTCCGAAGCCCTGAGACGACAGCCTCTTAGCCCCGTTAGCCGGCCCTAGCGGCCCGCGTTGCGCGGGAAATGCTCATCCCAAAGCCACTAGCGGCCAAAGCTTTTTGGGCTTATAGTTTGACAAAGGACTATGCCGAAAATATAATCCTATTTAACCGCAGGCTCCGGTCAGCGGTACTGCCAAAGGAGTTTCAAGGATGAAACAGCACATTAACCGGGCGCTCCTGATCACCGTCGCCTTACTTTCCCTCTTCGGGATCGGATTGCTGTTCGCGGACGAGACTACGGTTAATCTCGAATCCAGAGTCGTTCAGGATTTCAGCAAGCCCGAGGCCCAGAACTGGTTCGTTCTGGGCAGCAAATTCTCTACCGGTGATTTCCCGCGGTACGGCTTCATAAAAGGCGGGCCGATCGCCATCCTCGGCGACGATCAGTCCGCTATACAGAATGCAAGGTCCCTCAGCGTGGCGATGCTCTTCAACCGCCAAGAGTACAACTGGGTGGACATCGTCCCAGGCACAAAGGACAAGCCTATCGAGCTTCCTCTCCCGGGTCGGGTCAAGATGATCGACATGTGGGTATGGTCGGGCGATTTCAACTACTACTTGGAAGCCTTCGTCCGCGACTATCGCGGCATCGTCTATACCATTCCGATGGGTGACCTCAATTTCGCAGGCTGGAAGAACCTCAGGATCAACATCCCGGACAACATACCCCAATCGAAGAAATACCTGCCGAGGCGCGAAGGCCTGACACTCGTGAAATTCAGGATATGGACCAGGCCAACCGAAGTCGTCGTGATACCCGGGACGGAGGGCGGCACCGACCTCGAAAAGGCGGTCAAATTCAACTTCAACAATATCAAGGTCCTCACCGACACCTTCGAAAGCCTCTTCGACGGCGATACCTTGTCGAATCCGGACGTCTACAAAGACGCCCTCGGCGAAAGCGCGAAGAAATAAGGGAGGCCCGACATGAAGAAATCCATCATCACCCTGCTCGCGCTCGCGGCTCTTTCCGCCGCCGCTTTCGCCCAGACAGCTACGACGGCACCGGCTCCGGCCGCTGCGGCCTCGACGGCTCCCGCCGCGACGCCTGCCGCCGCGACGGCCTCCGACGTCGCCGCCCCCGATGCCAACAAAATCGGCATCGACACGGCCCAGCAGAAGCTCAAGGAAGTCTCCGTCGAGCAGTTCCAGGCCGCCGGTTTCTGGGACGCCGCCATATCGACCGACGAGGGAATCGTGACCTCGCGCCTGTTCGAGGGCAGGCCCGCGGGCAGCGCCGCCGAGCCTCTGGCGGATCCCCGCTACGTCGGCCAGGATCCGAAAATTGTCTTCAAGTACGTTCTCGGCGTCAAAACCGAGTTCTATACCCGCGGATACAACGAGATAGCGATCACCGCGAAGCGCCCCATCCCCATCGAAGGTATCACAAAGACCATTTCGGTATGGGTGGCGGGGCGCAATTACGACCACGTCCTCTGGATAGAGCTGAGGGATTTCTTCGGCAACAATTTCGAGCTGCCGATGGGCAAGCTCAACTTCCAAGGCTGGAAGAAACTCTCGGTAGCCATCCCGCCGCAGAACCCCGACGGCCGCACGGGCATCGTGCAGCGTAATTTCCATTACACGAGCCAGATGGGACTCAAAGTTGTAGGCTTCCGCATCCAGTGCGACCCCGACGAGGCCTTCGGCACCTACTATATCTACCTGGACGACCTTCGAGCGGTGACGGACCTTTTCGCGGAGGATATGCGCGATACGGACGACATGCCTGACACATGGTGAACCCGTCCATACCCCTTGCGAAAGGGTCGGGCGCTTCGGGCTCCGGCGGGGTCCTGGGCCCCGCCGGAGCCCAGTCCCCCTCCGGGGGATCGAGGGCCACGGGAAGCGATGCCGAAAGAGCCCTCCGCAGGAGGGCTCTTTCTATTGGCGAGGAGCTGGATTATTTCCCCTTCCTCAGGCGCGCGTCTCTGTTCAAGGGTCTCACCGACGACGAGATCCGTCTGGTCGCGGAGGCCTGCGCCGAGGAGGAGCGCGACCCCGGAGACGTCATATTCGTCGAAGGCTCGACCGCGGACAGATTCTATATCGTCATCGAAGGCAGGGTCGAGGTCTGGAAGAACTTCTACGACCCGAAGCCCGACCTCCTCGCCGTCCAAGGGAGCGGACGCTTCTTCGGCGAGATGGCCTTGATCGACGAGCTGCCGCGCAGCGCCACCGTGGTCGCCAAGGAGAGGACCCGCCTGCTTTACCTGTATCGGGACGACTTCAGGCGGCTCATCCGCGAACGCTCGTCGATCGCTCTATCGGTGATGACCGGCATCTCGTACATGGTCCGCAACTCGAACGAAGCCTTCGTCGACGACCTGCGCAAGCGGAACGCGGAGCTGGAGCGCGCCTACGCGCAGCTCAAGAAAGCGCATTCCGAGCGCCTGCGGTCGGAGCGGCTATCGACACTCGGGAAATTCTCGTCCTTGATCCTCCACGACATCCGCAATCCCCTTTCCATACTCAAAGGACAGCTCCAGCTCATGCAGATGAGGCTCGCCGAGCCCGAGAAGCTTTCGGGCCACATCGCAGCGAGCCTCGCGGAGGTGAACAGGCTCGAGCGCCTCGCGAGCGAATTCCTGGATTACTCGCGCGGCGAGATCAGGCTCGACATGGTCGTAATAAGGCCGGGAGAGCTCTTCGCTAAAGTCGAGGGGGCGGTAGGCGAGCGGCTGTCGAGGGAGGGAATCGCGATCACGAAGGAGCTGCGCTACGACGAGCCCGTCATCATCGACGCGGAGCGCGTTTTCCGAGCCTTGCTCAACGTCGCGGACAACGCGCGAAAAGCGATGGCGGGTTCGGGCGGAGTCCTGACCTTGAAATCCTACCGCGTCGCCGACAAGCTCGTCCTGGAAACGGCCGATACGGGCGAGGGGATGAGCTCCGAAGTGCTCGCCCACGTCTTCGAACCCTTCTACTCCGCGTCGGGCCAGGGCGGAACGGGCCTCGGAATGCTCATCGTGAAGAATATCGTGGAAGCCCACGGAGGAACGGTCCGCCTCGGCTCCAAGCCCGGCGTGGGCACCCGCGTGCTTCTCTCCTTCCCCTTGAGGTCCTGACGGCCTAACCGAATAGGGAACGGGCGTTGCGGGATACCGTCTCGGCCAGCTCCCCGACGCCAACGCTGCGTAGCCCGGCGGCCAAGGCGTAGGTCCTCTCGATGTCGAGGGGGGTCGAGGCCTTTCCCCTGAGCGGCACGGGGTTCATGTACGGCGAATCCGTCTCGAGGAGGAACCTGTCGTCCGGTACCGCGGCGCAAGCTTCCCTTAACGCGTCGGAGCCTTTATAGGTGAGGTTGCCCGCGAAGGAAAGCCAGCAGCCCGAATCCAGGAAGGCGCGCGCCTCGGAGGGGCCGTAGCCGAAGCAGTGGATTATTACCGGCGCCGAACTTCGACCGCGGGAGATGAGCACGAGCGTCTCCGCCGCGGCTTCGCGGGAGTGGACTATCAGGGGCAGCCCGAGCCGAGTCGCGAGGGCGATCTGCCCCTCGAAGAGGAGGGCCTGCGCCTCCGCCGATCCCTCCATATGATGGTAATCGAGGCCGCACTCGCCTATCGCGGCCGGCTCGAGGCCGTCCCGCGAGGCCCGTGCGATCGACACCTCCAGGGCATCGAGACTCGATCGCGGCGAGGCGAGATTTCGGGCGGAAGGCCAAAGGCCGGCGGCGAGGCGGATGAAGGGAGGGAGCCTTCCCTCCGGGGCGAGGAGCTCGAGCCTCGGTCCCAGGTCGTCCGGATCTACTCCGGGGTCGAGGAGGAGGCTTCCCGACCGACCTTCGGCGGCGGTCGATTCCCAAGCCCGGGCGTAATCGCCGATGAGAGAGGCCAGCCTCTCTTTCCCCAGCTCTTCGGAGACGAGAGAGAGGTGAGCGTGCGTATCGCTGAGAATCATCGGTGCGCCGCGGTCTATGCCGCGCTCGAGGCCTCGAGCGCGGAGGTCTGGAAGACGAGGGCTCCTCCGCGGACCCCGACCTTGACCTTCTGTCCATCCTTCACCCTCCCGGCGAGGATCTCGGTGGCCAGGGCGTTCTGGAGCAGGGATTGGATGGACCGCTTGAGCGGTCTCGCGCCGAAAAGGGGATCGAAGCCCGCCTCGGCGAGGAAGGCCTTCGCCTCCTTGGATACTTCCAGCTCGATCTTCCGATCCGCCAGGCGGCGCGCCAGGAGGGCGAGCTGGATATCCACTATCGCGAGTATGCGGTCCCGGCCCAGGCGCTCGAACACCACCGTCTCGTCGATGCGGTTGATGAACTCGGGCTTGAAGGTGGCACGCAGGAGGCCGTCGATGCCCGAGCGCACCTGCGCCATGTCCTTGGCCTCGAGAATGAGCTCGGAGCCGAGATTGCTCGTCATGATCACGATGGCGTTCTTGAAATCGACGACGCGGCCCTGGCCGTCGGTCAGGCGACCGTCGTCGAGGAGCTGGAGGAGGACGTTGAAGACGTCGGGATGGGCCTTCTCTATCTCGTCGAACAGCACGACCGAATAGGGCCTGCGGCGTATGGCTTCGGTGAGCTGGCCTCCCTCATCGTAGCCCACGTAGCCCGGGGGGGCGCCTATGAGGCGGCTAACCGAATGCTTTTCCATGTACTCGCTCATGTCTATCCGGGTAAGGGCCTTCTCGTCGTTGAACAGGAATTCGGCGAGGGCCTTGGCGAGCTCGGTCTTGCCCACGCCCGTCGGGCCGACGAAGAGAAAGGAGCCTAGGGGCCTGTTGGGATCGGACAGCCCGGCCCTGTTGCGCCGGATGGCGTCGGCGACCGCCTTGACTGCCGGCTCCTGGCCGACGACTCTTCTTTCCAGCTGGGCTTCGAGGTCGATGAATTTCTGCGCCTCGGAAGAGAGCATCTTGGCGAGGGGAATCCCCGTCCAGGTTGAGACCACTCGGGCGATATCCTCCTCCGAGACCTCCTCGCGCAGGAGTCGGCCTTCGGCGCTGTCGCGGTTGAGCTCTATCCCGAGCTCGTCGAGCTTCTTCTGGGCATCGAGGAGCTTGCCGTACTTGATCTCCGCCGCCTTGGCGAGGTCGCCCTCGCGCTCCCGCTTCTCGCCCTCGATCTTGAGCTCTTCTATGGAAGCTTTCAGCTTGCGGAGGCGATCTATCTTCTCCTTCTCGCCCTGCCAGCGAAGCTTCATCGCGTTTCGCTTGGAGCTGAGGTCGGCGATCTCCCTGTCGAGTTTGCCGAGCCTCTCGACCGATGCGGGATCGGACTCCTTGGAAAGGGCCTGGCGCTCGATCGTGAGCCGGAGAAGGCGCCTCTCGGTCTGGTCGAGCTCCGTTGGCTGACTCTCTATCTCCATCTTGATGCGGCTCGCCGCCTCGTCGACGAGGTCTATCGCCTTGTCCGGCAGGAAGCGGCTCGTGATATAGCGGTCGGACAGAGTCGCCGCCGCGATGAGGGCCTCGTCCTTGATGCGGACGCCATGGTGGACCTCGTAACGCTCCTTGAGGCCGCGGAGGATGGCGATGGTCGCCTCGACGGAGGGCTCAGGGCAGAACACGGGCTGGAAGCGCCGCTCGAGGGCCGCGTCCTTCTCGATGTGCTTGCGGTACTCGTCGAGGGTGGTGGCGCCGATGCAGCGCAGTTCGCCGCGGGCGAGAGCCGGCTTGAGCAGATTGGAGGCATCCATCGCGCCCTCGGCGGCCCCGGCGCCGACGAGGGTGTGGAGCTCGTCGATGAAGAGCAGCACCACCCCTTCGGACTTGACCACTTCCTCCACGACGGCCTTCAGCCTCTCCTCGAATTCGCCGCGGAATTTCGACCCGGCGACGAGGGCTCCGAGGTCGAGGGCGAGGAGTTTTTTGCCCTTCAGGGAGTCGGGCACGTCCCCGGCGACGATGCGGCGCGCGAGGCCCTCGACGACGGCCGTCTTGCCGACGCCGGGCTCCCCTATGAGGACGGGATTGTTCTTCGTCCGGCGCGAGAGCACCTGCATCACGCGGCGTATCTCCTCATCGCGGCCGATGACCGGATCCAGCTTCTCGGCCCGGGCGAGAGCGGTGAGGTCGCGGCAATAGCGCTCGAGGACGCGGTACTTCTCCTCGGCAGCCTGATCGGTGACTCGGCGGTTGCCGCGGACGGACTTCAGCGCGGCCAGGATCGCAGCCTTGGTGACGCCCCGCGCACGCAGGCGCTCGGCCGTCTCGCCGTCGCCCGCCACGATGCCGAGGAGGATGTGCTCCGCGGCGACGTACTCGTCCTTCAGGGCCGCGGCCTCCGCCTCGGCCTTGGCCACCGCCGTGGAGGCGTAGGGGGAGAGGTAGAGCTGCGAGCTTTCTCCGAAGACCTTGGGCTTCTTGGCGAGGGCGGCCTCGACCTCGGCCTCGAGGGCCCCTCGATCGACGCCGATGCGCTCGATGAGGGCGGGGACTACGCCTTCTTCCTGCCTGAGGAGGGCGATGAGGAGATGCTCGAGGTCCACCTGCGAGTGGTCGCGTTTCCTTGCCTCCGCGGAGGCGTCCTGGATGGCCTCTTGGGCCTTCAGCGTATACCGATCGTAGTCCATGATTCCGTAAAGGTACTCATTGCCCCGAAGACGGGCAATGGGACGCGGACCTTCATGGCAGCTTTCGCCTCCTCGCCGAGAGCCGCATCCTGAGCGCGGTCGCGATGGGCGGAACCAGGGAAACGAGGACGATGCCCAGGGCGACCAGGCTGAAATTCCTCCGGACGAAGGGCATGGCGCCGAAGAAGTACCCGCCCGAGAGGAAGAGCGCGACCCAGCCCGCCGAGCCGATGAGGTTGTACGCGAAGAAACGGCCGTAGCGCATCTTGCCGATTCCCGCGACGAAGGGGGCGAAGGTCCTGATGATCGGCATGAAGCGCGCGACAATGACCGTCAGGCCGCCGTACTTCTCGTAGAATGCGTGGGTCCTGTCGAGATATTCGCGCTTGAAGAGGCGGGAGCTCTCGGACCTGAAGACGGCCGGCCCCAGCTTGAAGCCGATGGCGTAATTCGCCACGTTGCCGAGGACCGCAGCGCCCGCGAGGATCGGGGCGAGCAAACGGACGTCAAGCCCTCCGCCGGCGGCGAGGGCGCCGAGGGCGAAGATGACCGAATCGCCGGGGAGAAAGGGAGTCACGACGAGGCCTGTCTCGCAAAAAATGAGGAGGAACATCAGGACATAGGTGATTCCGCCGTACTGCCGGAGGATCGGAGTCAGGTATCGATCGACGTGAAGGACTATATCGAAGAATTGCAGGAGTGGGTTCACGTTCCCTCCGAGAAAGGCTAGACTAGCGCAATGAACGACCAAAGGGTAGTGATATTGCACGGTTTCAAGCCCGACGAGGCCTTAGCCGCGATGCGAGCGATCAAAGCCGCCCTGCCCTCCGCCGGAGAGGCGGCCTTTGCCACGACGACCGACACCAACCTCGGATGGAAAGTCGGCGATCTCGTCGACCATATCTCGGAGGAGCATCGCCAATTCAGGGGAGGGCCCAGGAAGGCCTGAGGTCCCGGCCCGGCCCCGGCCTTCCGCTTTCAGTCTATCTCTAGCTCGGGGATCTTCTTCCTCATCGTCGCCACCAGGTCCTCGCCCGAGGAGCCCTCGCGGAGCGCGATGAAGACCATGTTGTCCCTTCCGGAGATCGTCCCGAGCACTTCCTCGAGACCCATATTGTCTATCGCCAGGGCGACCGTGTCGGAATGCCCTGAAAAAGTGCGGACGACGGCCAGGCTGGCGTTCCAGTCTATGGAAACGTAGCCGCGGAGGAAATCCTGGATGTAGTGCCGCTCGGACTCGCGCCTCTCCTCGTCGGAGGGGACGGTGTAATAGTAGCCCGAGTGGCCGTCCGAAACCTTTCCGACCTTCAAGTACTTGAGGTCTCGGGACAGGGTCGCCTGGGTCACGCTATACCCGGCCTCCTGAAGGAGTTGGAGGAGGGTCTCCTGCGAATCGATCCTATGCGCCTTGATAAGGCCGCGAACGGTCTTTAAACGCTCGAACCGCTCTTTCATGGTTGCTCCGGAGATGGATAAATATGCAGGCTTCGGTCGATATTTGCACAATCATGGGAAAAGAGCAATAGCCGGAATATAGTCGCCGATATATAAAGGAGA
>Ga0181535_10000757_pt1 | contig 45881 bp, 38 predicted proteins | sample PEATcosm2014_Bin_44_FD_119774 | JGI IMG/M metagenome (GOLD analysis project Ga0181535, IMG submission 119774) | Peatland microbial communities from MTU Mesocosm Facility, Houghton, MI, USA - PEATcosm2014_Bin17_30_metaG | ecosystem: Environmental > Terrestrial > Soil > Wetlands > Peat | place... | reverse complement strand
GAGCTTGGGGGAATCCCAGCCGTCGCCGCCGAGCAGGGGGCCCTTGAAGCCCAGTTCGCGGGCCTGCTTGGCGATCAGGGCCACGTCGTTGTAGTAGTCGGACACGTAGAGCACGTCCGGGTTGGTGGCCAGGACCTTGGTCAGCTGGGCCTTGAAGTCGGTGGTGCCGGTGGCGTGGCCTTCATAGCCCACGACCTGGCCGCCCAGGGCGGTGAACTTGGCCTTGAAGAATTCCGAAAGGCCCTTGGTGTAGTCGTTGCCCACGTCGAACAGGCAGGCGGCCTTCTTGGCCTTCAGGTCGTTGAAGGCGAACACGGCGCCGACGGTGCCCTGGAACGGATCGATGAAGCAGGTGCGGAAGATGTAGTCGCCGACCAGGGTGACCTTGGGGTTGGTCGAGGAGGTGGCCATCATGGGGATCTTGGCGTTCTGGCAGATCGGCGCGCCGGCCAGGGACACCTTGGACATCACGGTGCCGACGATGGCCACCGACTTGTCCTGCTCGATCAGCTTGGTGAAGACGGTGGCGCCCTCCGCGGGATCACCCTTGTCATCGGCGAACGTCATCTTGACCTGCTTGCCCAGCACGCCGCCCTTGGCATTCCATTCCGCAACTGCCATGTCATAGCCGTTCTTGGTGGAGGCACCGAAGGTGGCGGCCTCTCCCGTGAGGGGGCCTACGCCGCCGATCTTGATCTCCTTGGCATTCTTGTCGCACGCCAAGAAGCTTCCTGCGAGAGCGACGGCGACGAACGCCGACACGAGGGACAATTTCATGATGCCTCCTGAGTACTGCCGTTGAAAGGAAATGACATGTCCAAGGAATGGGGAGCTCTTGGAGACGCTTCCACACCTTGGACACGGTGCTCGGAAAAGCTTGATTAGAATGAAATCCAGAGTAGCAGCCACCCCGGTCGGGCTATTGTTTGGTGAATTATCAACCAAATTGTTTTAATTGGAAAGACAAAATTGCCCGGTCCAGGGCCGCCCGGATGTGTGGCACAATGCGTTGTAACTGTATCGGTTGATAGGGCAGTACCCCACGCGCCGCGCTTTAAGACGAGGGCTTCCGGAGCGTGACTTCGATCACGTCCGGGCGGCGTTCAGACCGCCGCGTTCACCGAGCACTTGATCGGCCCCTTGCGGATGGCTGCGAAACAGGCCAGGCATTCCCGGCAGCGCTGGATGTCCGCGTCCCGCCCGGCCAGCAGTTTCGCGCCGGCCAGGGGATCGGCGATCAGGGGGCGGGCCAGCGCCACCAGGTCCGCCTGGCCGCGGTCCAGCACCGCCTGGGCCACGCCCGGCTCCGCCAGCTTGCCCACGGTGATGACCGGAATGCCCACCGCCGCGCGAATGCGCCCGGCCGAAGGCGCGAACGCTCCGCCGGCGATGTCCTTGGGCAGCACCGAGCTGGAGTTGAGGAACGGCTGGCCCTGCCATTCGCCCATGGAGGACTGGCCGATGCCCGACAGGTCCAGCAGGTCCACCCCCGCCGCTTCCAGGGCCTGGGCGTAGAAGATCGCATCCTCGGTGGTCACGCCGCCTTCCAGATATTCCACCGAATGCAGCCGGCAGAAGATCGTGAAGTCCGGGCCCACGGCCCGGCGCACGGCGCGCACCCCTTCCACCGCCAGCCGGGAACGCCCGGCCCGGTCAATGCCCCAGCGGTCGGTGCGGCGGTTGCTGTACGGCGACAGGAACTGGGAGAGCAGGTAGTAGTGGGCGGCATGGACCTCCACCCCGTCGAAGCCGGCTTCCTTGGCCCGGCGCGCGGCCTGGGCGAAGCCCTCGATGACGCCCAGCAGTTCGGCCTCGGTCAGCGCCCGGGGCGGGGGTCCCGGCAGCAGCGCCACCGGCGAAGCGCCGACCAGCTCCCGGTTGAAGTCCGTGCGGAAGGTGCGGGCGCCGCCGTGGACCAGCTGGATCACCGCAGGCACGCCCTCGGCGTGGATGGCCTGGGCCAGCCGGGCCATGCCGGGCACCTGGGCATCGTCCCACAGGCCGAGCAGGTTGGGCATGATCATGGCGTCCTCGGCGATGGCGCAGGATTCCACCACCACCAGGCCCACGCCGCCCCGGGCGTGCTCCTGGTACCAGGCGATCTGGGCGTCGCCGGGGGCATGGTCCTTGGCCAGCCCGGTCACCATGGGGGCCATCACCAGGCGGTTCGACAGATGGAGGGCCTTCACTTGAAAGGGGTCGGAAAGTCTTGGCATGGCGCAATCTCCCACACCAAGCTTAATCAACCATTATTGTTTCAACAAATGAGATGCCGTCTCAAGGGCCGCTTCGATCAGCGTGTCGATGTCCCTGGGCTGGGTGCGGTGGTTGACGATGGCGGCGCGGATCACCAGGTGGCCGTTCAGCGTGGTGGTGGAAGGCGCGCAAAGCCCGGCCACCTGCAGCTCTTCGACCACCCGCCGGTTGAGGCGGTCGGGATCCGCGCCCCGGATGCGGAAGCAGACGATGTTGAGGTTGACCGGAGCCATCAGCTCCAGCTCCGGACTGGCCTCCACCCGGGCCTTCAGGTACTGGGCCAGGACACAGGTCTGTTCGATGATCGCGCCCAGGTGGTCGGTCCCGTAGACCTTCAGGGTGAACCAGGCCTTCAGGGCGCGGAAGCCGCGCGACAGGTCCGGGCCGAAATCGCAGGGCCAGGGCGAGCCCGCCGCCAGGCCGCGTTCCGCGCGGCCCAGGTAGACCGCCGGCGCGGCGAAGGTGCGCTGCTGCAGGGCGCCGTCCCGCACCATTAGGTAGCCCGCGTCGTAGGGCACCTGGCCCCATTTGTGGAAATCCAGCGCCAGGGAATCGGCCCGTTCGATCCCCGCCAGCCGCGGCGCCAGGCTGGGCGCGAACCGGGCCAGCGCGCCGTAGGCTCCGTCCACGTGGAACCAGAGCCCTTCCGCCCGGGCGATGGCGGCGATCTGCTCGAGCGGATCGATCGCGCCGGTGTCCACGGTCCCGGCCGTGCCCACCACCAGGAAGGGCCGCAGGCCCGCCGCGCGGTCGGCGCGGATGGCCGCGCCGAGCTGAGCCAGGTCCATGCGCCAGTCCCGGTCCACCGGGATGGCCCGCAGGGCGTCGCCGCCCAGCCCGGACATCTCCATGCCCCGGCGGACGCAGCCGTGCACCGCCGCCGAAGCGTAGGCCACCAGGGGCGCGCCGGCCAGCCCGCGGAGGCGGACCTCCGGCCCCAGGGCGCCGGTGCGGGCCACCAGGATGGCCATGAAGTTGGCCATGGAGGAGCCGGTGACGAACAGGCCCCCGGCGTCTTCGGGCATGCCGAACAGCGGCCCCAGCCAGCGCAGGATCTGCCGTTCCACCTCGATCGGCATGTGGTCGCGCCCGCCCAGGTTGGCATTCAGCCCGGCCGCCAGCATCTCCCCCAGCATCCCCGCCACCGAGCCACCGCCATGCACCCAGCCCATGAAACCGGGATGGGTGTTGCCGGTGCCGTAGGGCAGCACCAGCCGGAGGAACTCCTCGTGCACCTCCGCCAGGGGCGTGGGCCGCCGCGGCAGCGGCTGGCGCACCCCGCCGCGCACCGCGTCCGGGATCGGCCGCCATACCGGGCGCTCGCGGACGCCCTGCAGGTGGTCCAGCAGGTCGTCCAGCATCCGGTGCGCCTGGGCCCGGGTGGCCGGCCAGTCGCTGGGATCGAGGTCGTCGTGGTCCGCCGGGGGCTGGTCTGGGCGCATGGTGTCTTCCCTTCGGGCTCCATTATCCGCACGGGCGCCTGGGCGCGATACAACTTGAATCTCCGGTGACCCATGGGGCCACCGGAGATTCAAGGGTGTCGATGGTTTCAGGCGCCGGCGGGCGGAGTGTTCTGGAGCCAGGGTTCATCGGAGACCCGGGGCGGCTCGGGCTCCTCTTCGAAGATGGGCAGGTAGCCGGAGATCAGCGAGAACGCGCTGAAGCCGATCGCGGCGATGCCGAGCATGATGAGGATCTCGATCAGCGACGGGAAGTAGGTCCGGGTCGGCCAGCTTTCCAGGCCGGTGATCGCCGTGTTCATGCGGTTGGCGGCGAAGCCGGCCAGCACCATGAGGCAGGCGCTGAACAGCCCGCGCCGGGAATTGCGCACCCGGGACGACATGAGCAGCACCAGCGGCACCACGAAGCCGACCACGATCTCGAAGTAGAAGGCGATGCTGTGGTAGTTCCACTGGGCCAGGTAGCGCGCGCCGCCCCGGCCGAGCAGATCCTGGAAGCGGATCACCAGGTAGATGGCCAGCGCCACGGCGGTGATCTTGGCCAGGTTGGCGCGCAGGGCGGGCGGCAGCAGGGTGCGCCCGTTGCGCGACAGGATGAGGGTCTCCAGGATGATCATGGAGATGCCCGAGGCGATGCAGGAGACGAAGAACAGCACCGGCAGGAGCGGCGAGTACCAGAGCGGGTGCAGCCGGTTCGGCACGCACAGGTAGAGCGAGCCGAACGAGGACTGGTGCAGGGTGGAGAGCAGCACGCCGAGGATCATGAACGGCAGCGAGCAGGTGTGGAGCCACTGGATCGGCCGGTGCATGTTGAACTTCTCGAGCACGATCGGGGCGAACTCCAGGGACAGCACGGTGGTGTAGAGGATGACGCACCAGGTGATCTCGAACATCACCGAATGCGGGTTCCACATGACCAGGGGATGCCAGAAGTGGTCGGGCCGCCCCAGGTCGATGACCAGCACCAGCACCACCAGCGAATAGCCGATGAAGGCGGTGAGGATCGCCGGCCGCACGATCGGCTCATAGTCATGGGCGTGGAACAGGTGGACGGCGGCGACGATGGTGAAGCCGGCCGCGGCCAGGCCGATGCCGAGGAAGTCGAAGCCGATCCACAGACCCCAGGGGAACTCGTCACTGAGGTTGGTGGTGGCGCCCAGGCCGAGGGTGAACCTGAGGATGGCGGCGATGACGCCGGTGGTGATGAGCAGCGTGGCGATCGCGCGCCAGAAGGTGATTCGGGGGAAGGTGAATTTGCTCATTGGTGATCCTGATTCTGGTGGGTCGAGCCCGGTTTCTGGGATCCTTCGTGCTTCTTCACCTCTTCGCGCCGGTTGGTGATCCACCAGACCCCGCCGAGCATGACGGCACCCACGGTGACGACGTTGGGGATCTTCGACATGGCGCTCATGGTCAGCACCGGCATGGGCGTATTGCCCAGCCGGTTGTCGAAGCCCATCTGCTCGAACGGCACCGGGCTGATGTAGAACACCGAGGTGCCGCCCACGTCCTCCTGGCCGAAGATCTTGGTGACGTACTTGCCGGGTTCGGCGGTGATGCGGTGGGCGGCTTCCTGCAGGAGCGCATCGCGGTCGCCGAACTTGGTCGCGCCGGTGGGGCAGGCTTCGGCGCAGGCCGTCTGCATGCCCTTGGCCAGGCGTTCGGAGCAGAAGATGCATTTGCGCACCCGCGGGTGGGTGCTCTTCCATTCGTAGCGGGGCACGCGGAACGGGCAGGCCTGCATGCAGTAGCGGCAGCCGATGCACTTCTCGGCGTCGTACAGCACCGGACCGGCCGCGGTCTTCTTGAAGGCGCCCACCGGGCAGACCGACACGCAGGTGGGTTCCTCGCAGTGCTGGCAGAGCCGGCGCGCCCACCTGCCGTCATGTTCCTCAAGCGCCGTGAAGGCGGTGGGCGAAAGGCGCTTCTCTTCGCCCGCCGGCAAGTTGTTGGCGACCTTGCAGCCGTCCTGGCAGGCATTGCAGCCGATGCACATCGAGATGTCGATCAACAGTGCTTTTTGGATTTGAGCCATCGATTACTCCAGACTAGGGCCGTATTCAACGGCTCCGTATCCGGCGCCGCGGGCGAAACCTGAGAAGCGCAGCTACTTGCTGCAAACCTCCTGGGCAAAGAAGTTCTGCAGAAGGGTCCAGGGCAGGGGCTGGGTCGGGTCCTGGCCGGCCTTTCCGGCCTGGAGCCGGGTGATCTCCTCGCCATACCATTCCGCCGCCGGCCGGCCGATCTTCAGGCCACCGAGTTCCGCGGTCAGGTTGCTGGGTTCGATCCGGCAGACCCAGCCGTCCTTGTAGGGGCTGGTGGTGATCCGGGCGGGTTCGGCCTGCAGGCCGGCGTTGAGATCCTGCACCCGGCCGCTCACCGGAGCGGAGAAGCTGATCGTTTCTCCGCCGCGCTGGCAGGAGAACAGCGGCTCGCCGCAGCGGATCTCGGTGCCGGGCTTGGGCAGCTGCACGGCGCTGATGGCGCCCATGGCCTTGTTGGCGAAATCGTCGACGCCGATGCGCACGTGGCCGTCCGGCTCGATCCGGACCCAGGTGTGGCCGGGCGCGATGAACGAGCCGCCGGGGATGCAGAATTCGTTGCTGGGGGTGTCTTCGGCCTGGCTGGGGGAGACGATCCGGACGGTGGGCTGGCGCAGGGCGGCGAGCCGGGCCTGGCGCTTGACCAGCAGCTTGTTGATGAAGGCCGCCAGCTCATCGGCGCTGAACGGCTTCTGCACGTATTCGCAGGCGCCGCTCTGCATGGTCTCGACGGCGGTCTCGATGGTGCCGTAGCCGGTGATCACCACCATGTCCACGTCCGGCCGGAGGTGCTTGACCGCCTTGACCACTTCCACGCCGTCCATGTCGGGCATCTTCAGGTCGGTGAAGACGAAGTCGTAGTCGTTGCGCCGCACCAGGCTGAGGGCTTCCGGCCCGGTCTGCACGGTGTCGATGTTGTAGCCTTCCAGCACCAGGATGCGCCGGAACGAATCCAGCACCACGGCCTCGTCGTCCACGGCCAGGATGCGCGCCTTGGGGCTGGGCACCTCGACCCGCTTGAGGCTCTTGGCCTCGTCGTTGAACTCGAGCCGGACCTGGACCTTCAGGATCGCCTCGCGCTCCAGGCGGTCACGCTTCTGCTGGTGGCTGGCGTTGACCTTGCGCACGAGATAGTCGATCCCGACGAAGGCGAGCAGCATGATGATGACGAACAGGACGGTCATGGGAGGTCTCCAAGAAAAAGGGTGCTGGATGACAGGCTTAGGAGGGAGCGGGGCCGCTGCGGGTCGAGGGCGCCAGGGGCAGCCGGACGGTGAAGCGGGTTCCTCCCCCCACTTCGCTCTGCACGTCGATGGTGCCATCGTGGCCCTCGATGATGCCCCAGGTGACGGCCAGGCCCAGACCCGTCCCCCGGTTGCCTTTGTTGCTGAAGAACGGCTCGAAGATGTGCGCCATGTCCTCGCTGCTGATCCCGCACCCGCTGTCCTCCACCTTGAGCTGCACCATGCTCTTGGTGCCGGCCTTGTCCCGGGAGGGCCAGACCGAGGTGCGGCAGCCCTGGCGGCTGCATTCGTAGACCGGGTCGTCCTCGCCGGCCAGCACCGTGATCATCGGCGCGCCGCAGACCTCGCAAAGCCGCTCGGGATCCTGCAGGGTGCGCCGGCAGACGGGACAGGCGTAGCTCGCCAGGGTGCCCGCGGCGATGCCTTCCCGGCCCAGATCGTGGAACCGGCCGTAGACCGGATCCAGGTTGAGGTTCAATTCCAGGCCGGCCACACCCACCAGGACCCGGATGCTGGCCAGGCCGCCGATCGGCACTGACGGGTCCATCAGGTCGTGGCCTTTGGGGCAAACCGCCCGGCGGATCACCGAATGGCCCTTGGCCTGGAGCCGGACCGTTTCCGTGACGATGTGGATGCGGCCGCCGTCCGGGCCGATGGCGTCGGCGGCGTTGAGCAGGAGGTTCACCACCACCTGCTGGATCTGGTTGCCCTCGGCGAACGCCTCGGGCAGATCCGCCGCCAGGTCCAGGGCCAGGTCCACGTGGTTCATGCTGAGCTGGTTCATCACCACCGCCAGCGAGCGCCGGACCACTTCATTGACGTCGGTGGGCTTGCGCGCCGGCGGCGTGGGCCGGGCGAAATCCAGCAGCTCGCGGATGATGCCGCGGCAGCGCTTGGTCTCCCGGACGATGACCTCGAGGTCGGCGGCGGTCTGGGCATCGTCCCCGTAGCGCTTGGCCAGCAGAGAGGCGTAGGTGAGCACGCCGGTGAGCGGGTTGTTGATCTCATGGGCCACGCCCGCCGCGAGCCGGCCCACGGAGGCGAGCTTGTCGGCCTGGGTGAGCTGGCGCTGGGTTTCGGCGATGCGGTGGGTCATGGCGTTGAAGGCCTTGGCCAGGTCCCCCAGCTCATCGTTGGAGGTCACCGGGGTGGTGGTGGCCAGGTCGCCCGCCGCCACCCGCCGGGTGCCCTCCAGCAGCTCCGCCACCGGGCGCAGCACCAGGCGCCGGTTGAGCCACCAGATGATCAGGCTGCTGGCGAGGATGGCCAGGGCGGCCAGGCCCAGCAGGACCTTGCGGCTGCTGGCGATCTGCTGGTCGGCCTGGACCATGGACAGGTTCACGTCCAGCACCCCGAGGATCTTCTGCTGCTGGCTGTGGGCGTGGCAGTCGGCGGTCCAGCAGGACGCTTCGTTGGGGATCGGATTGATGATGCCGAGGATGCGCGAACCGTCCGCGGCCCGGTAGATCCGCGAGCGCTTCTGGATGTCCAGCTTCTCCAGCGGCCGCCCTTCGGCGTGGCACATGTAGCAAGCCTCGCCGCGCTTGTCCAGGGCCGTGCCGATCTCCTCGTGGCTGGAGGAGAACATGATCTGGCCTTCCTTGTTGAACAGTCGCACCTTCTGGATGCCCTGCTGCTTGAGGTCGCCGATGTTGCGGATCTGCCGGTGCAGATCGTCCCGCCGGTTTTCCAGCATGTCGTAGTGCGTGCTGCTCTTGATCGTCTCGCTGACCTGGTTGGCGCTCTGGGTCAGCTCGAACAGCAGCTGGTCGGTGTGCGAGCGCATCACCACGATGGTCATCACCCCGATGACCAGCGAGGTCACCAGGCCGGCTCCCAGCATGAGGCGCGTGCCGATCCGGGTGCGCATCTAGGCACCCGCCCGGCGGTCCGGGCACGGCCGCACGCCGCCGCGCATACGGCGAGCCGAGCCGAACAGAAGCCCTGCGTTCATGCGATTCTCCAAAGGAAGATTACCTGGGCAGGCCTGCAGAAGGCTCAGGTATTTAGCACTAATCGATCTTTAAATCTTAACTCTTTCCGTCGGTAAAACCATCGATTCGTGATAAAAAGCACGATAATTGTTGAGTCAACTGGTTCACTATAGCCAAATCCAGCCCATGGAAAAAACCAGCGCCGTTTGCTTCATTCCCGCCATTTCACAACTTCTTTTCTACGGCATGAGAACCTGCCGGTGCGCCAGGAAGCGCCTCCTGCAATCAGCCGCCGGCGCCGGCGGCTGATTCGCTCCCGATGTGGAAAAAAACAATAGATTTAAGACCTCAAAGCCTTAAATTGGAAAGGAGTCGCGTCTCCCGCGAGCGCCTGGAACCAAGAGGATAACGGATTGAAAACCTTCGCCTTCAAGATCGACCCCCTTACCGGGGAGGAATACTATGACGTCTACCTTCGGGGGCGCCAGCTGCTGAACGACCCGCACCTGAACAAGGCCTCCGGCTGGTCCAGCGAGGAGCGCGTCACCCTGGGCCTGGAAGGACTGGTGCGCTCGGCCATCTCACCCATGGAACTGCAGGCGGAACGCGCCTACGACGCCTTTCTCCGCAAGCCCGACGACCTGGACAAGTACATCTACCTGATCGGCCTCCAGGACCGCAGCGAAGTGATCTTCTACCGGCTGGTGGTGGATCACCTCAAGGAGATGGTCCCGATCGTCTACACCCCCACGGTGGGCCAGGCCTGCCAGCAGATGAGCGCCATCCTGCGCCGGTTCCGCGGGGTCTACATCACCCCCGGGAACATCGACAGCATCGACCGGATCTTCCAGGGCATCAACCTGCCCCAGGTGAACCTGATCGTGGTGACCGACGGCGAGCGCATCCTTGGCCTGGGCGACCTGGGCTCGGACGGGATGGGCATCCCCGTGGGCAAGGTCAGCCTGTACGTGGCCGCCGGCGGGCTGCACCCGCACGTGTGCCTGCCGATCTGCCTGGACGTGGGCACCAACAACCAGCGCCTGCTGGATGACCCGCTCTACCTGGGCTGCCGGCATCCGCGCATCCGCGGCGAAGCCTACGAGGAACTCGTCGAGAAATTCGTCCTGGGCGTGAAGCGCAATTTCCCGGACGCCCTCCTGCAGTGGGAAGACTTCGGCAAGCAGACCGCCTTCAAGATCCTGGAGCGCTACCGGGACCGGATCCTCTCCTTCAACGACGACATCCAGGGCACCGGCACCACCGCGCTCGGCGCCCTGATGACCGCCATGCGCATCAAGCGCAGCCGCTTCCAGGACCAGCGCTACATGATCGTAGGCATGGGCCAGGCCGGCACCGGCATCGCCCTGAACATCCTGACGGAGCTGAAGGCGGAAGGGCTTTCGGCCGAACAGGCCCGGGCCCTGGTGTTCGCCGTCGACATGCAGGGTCTCCTGGTGGAGGACGATCCGCTCCTGGAAGGCAACCAGCAGCCCCTGGCCCAGCGCCGGGCCGCCCTGGCCGGCTGGAAGCTGGCCCGCCCCGACCGGATCAGCATGGAGGACGTGGTGCACAACGCCCATCCCACCGTGCTGATCGGGGTCACCGCCCAGACCGGGCTGTTCAGCGAAGCGATCCTCACCGAAGTGGGCCGCTGCACCGACCGTCCGGTGGTGCTCGCCCTCTCCAACCCCACCTCCAAGTGCGAATGCACCCCCGATCAGGTGTGGCAGGCCACCAACGGCCAAGGCATCGTCGCCACCGGCAGCCCTTTCCCGCCCTACCCCTGGCAGGGCAGGACGCTCATGTCATCCCAGTGCAACAATATGTATGTCTTCCCCGGGGTGGGCCTGGGTGCCCTGGTGAGCAAGGCCACCAAGGTCACCGACGCCATGCTGCTGGCCGCGAGCCGGGCCATCAGCGCCATGGTGACCCCCGAGCAGGAGGCCATGGGGCTGATGCTGCCGGAGATGGAGCGCATCCGCGAGGTTTCCGCCGCCGTGGCCCTGGCCGTGGCCAAGGAAGCCCGGGACTCCGGCCTGGGCCGCCTGCTGGACGATGCCCAGCTGGCCAAGACCATCGCCAAGGCCCAGTGGGACCCCCATTTCGTGCCGTACCACCCGGGGGTGCTGTAAAGGCTACCGCGCCAGCGCCCGCATGATCAGGTTGGCGGCCAGCTTGGCGGTGATGCCGTCCCGGTCGTAGACCGGGTTCAATTCGCTGATCTCCACCACCCGCGTGCGCGGATCCCGCGCCGCCACGTCGGCGATCTCGCAGACCTCCTTCGCGGTGAGCCCCATGGGGCTGGGATCGCTGACCCCGGGCGCCTCGGCGGCCGCCACCACGTCCATGTCGAAGCCGAAGAAGATCCCGGCGGCGGCGCTGGCGTCGACGATTCCCTGCACCGTGGCGCCCACGCCGCGCTCGCGCAGCTCGGCCAGATAGTGCACGCCCACCCCGAGCGCCTCCACGTAGCGGCGGTAGGCCAGGGAGTTGGCGAAGGAATTGATCCCCACCTCGTGGAACGCCCCGGGCTGGATGCAGCCCTCTTCCAGAAGCTGCCGGTAGGGCGTGCCGCTGTTGCGCACCGGATCGGCGCGCACGTCCAGGTGGCGGTCGATGTTGAAGGCGAGCAGGGACGGCACCTCGGCGGCCAGGGCCGAGCAGTCCGGATAGGAGATGTCGTTGCCGCCGCCCAGCACCACCACCTTCAGCCCCTGGCGAAGGCAGTGCCGCACCAGAGCGTGCAGGGCATCGTGGGTCTGCTCCAGGGTGGCGAACCGGCGGAGGTCGCCCAGGTCCACCAGGCGCAGGCCGGCGTGGGCCTCGGAGACCGGGTAGCGGTAGAGCGCCCGGCGGATTTCCGCCGGCCCCTGGGCCGCGCCGGCACGGCCCCGGTTGCGCCGCACCCCCTCATCCTGGGGACAGCCGATCAGCGCCACCTCGGCGCCCGCCAGCGCCCCGGCCCCGCGCAGCGCCCGCTCCCCCATGCGCGGATCGTTGATATCGTCCCGCCGGTAGAACAGCCCGGGATCGGCCGGAACGAGAACCTCGTTGAAATCGATGGCGTCACTCATGGGCGGCTTCCTTTTCAGTCATTCCAGGCGTGCCCCGTGAAATCCGGCGAGCATGGCGAAAGCGAATGGCGCAGCACACTGGCGGTGCTGGAGCGCTCGAACAGGGGCTGCAGCGCCGTCCGGAACCCGGTGAGGGTCGTCCCCTTGGCCACGTCCTCGTCGAACAGCAGCGCCGGCCCGGCCCGGTACTGGCGCAGGAAGGCCAGGTCGCTGCCGGAGATGATCGGCGCCGTGTCGTTGCGCTTGAACATGGAGAACCGGATGAAGTAGAGGGGCGCCCCCAGCAGGTTGGCGAACACCAGCCCGGACATGATGGACCCGTGGGCCGCGCCGACGATGATGGCCGGTTCCATGGCTTTTCCCACCTGGCTCGCGAGGCTGGCGATCCACCGGGGATTCGAGGCGCGCCAGGTGTATTTATCTTTCATGCTGGCGTAGATGAATCCTTGCAGGATCAGCGGCAGTTCCCGGCGGAAGGTTTCCAGGATCTCCGGGCACCGGGGTTCCAGGGCATAGATCGCCCGGGCGGCGGCGATGGAGGCCAGGAACCGGTCGTTGACCGTGGCCACCATGGCGGCCGGGTAATGCTTCTTGAAGCGGGTCCGCTCGCTCACCTCGAAGTAGTGGGAGGGATGCAGCGGCAGCCCCTGCTCCACGCAGATCTTGTAGTTCAGGGCGACGTTCACCATGGCCGGGGTCAGCAGGTAGAGGGACAGGCAAGCGTCCCAGTAGTCCGGCGGCGCCGAAGCCGGATCGGCCAGGGCCGCCTCCTGGCCGGCGAGAATTCCCGGCAGAAGGGCCTGGATCCGGTCCAGCAGTTCATCGAGGGGCGCCTCGAAGGCCATGGCCTCGGGCGGGCTTTCCCAGTCGGCGTAGAGCAGTCGGTGCAGCATCAATCGATTTTGGCTTTGAGGGCTTTCAGGATGCCCGGCAGGCGGTTCAGCGCGGCCTGGCATTCCAGCCACTGCCGGTGCGGCCGGGCCAGGTAGCCGGAGACGAAACTGCCATCGGGGATGTCCTTGCCCAGCATGGAGTTGCCCGAAACCGTGGTGCGGCTGCCGATGTGGATGTGCCCGGCGGTGCCCACCTTGCCGGCCAGGGTCACGTAGTCGCCCAGGGTGGTGCTGCCGGAGATCCCGGTCTGGGAGACGATCAGGCAGTGCTGGCCGATCTGCACGTTGTGGGCGATCTGGCACTGGTTGTCGATCTTGGTCCCGGCCTGGATCCGGGTGGGGCCGAGCACCCCGCGGTCCACGGTGGTGCAGGCGCCGATCTCCACGTCGTCGCCCACCTCCACCCAGCCGGCCTGGGGGATCTTTTCCTGCCGGCCGGCGACCAGCACGTAGCCGTAGCCGTCCGAGCCCAGCACCGCGTTGCCGTGCAGGCGCACCCGCTGGCCCAGGCGGGTCCGGCGGTACAGCACCACCCCCGGGAACAGCTCGCAGCCTTCGCCCAGCACGCAGTCCTCGGCGATGTGCACCCCGGGATGCAGCCGGCAGCCGGCGCCGAGCACCGTCCGGGCACCGACGCTGACGCCGGGGGCCAGGTGGCAGCCTGCGCCGATCCGGGCGCTGGGGTGCACCGGCTGGCCCGACCACTCGGGGGCGGGTTCGGGGTGCAGCCAGCCGATGGCCTGGGCGAACCCCCAGTAGGGGTTGGCCATCACCAGCTGGGGCCGGTCGCCGAGGCCGGACCTGGCGTCCACCAGGATGACCCCCGCCCGGCTCTCCAGGGCCTTGGCGCGATACTTGGGGTTGGCCAGGAAGCTGAGGGAGCCCGCCTCGGCATCCTCCACCGGCCGCACTTCCTTGATGGTCCGGTCCCCCGGGCAGTTCACCAGCGTTCCGCCCAGGCGTTCCGCCAATTCGGCACAGGTGAGGAGGGGGCCGGCGTCCGTGGTGTTCATTGCAACTCCCGCGACAGTTTCCATGGTGCATATTAGCACCGGGGCATCGGGGTCAGATCGAGCGCCCGGGCCGGGCTTCAGATCTGCAGCGCGGCGCTCCAGGGCACCAGCGAATCCACCTGGTCCCGGCCCAGGGTGATCCCGAACAGCTTCCAGATGGCCACGGAATACACGTCGGGCAGGTAGCGGCCCCACATCTTCACCGGCACCTCGGCGGCATCGATGGTCGGGGAGAGTGCCAGCATGAGCATGTAGGTAATGATGAAGGAGGCGTTGCTGGCGATCCGCCCGGAGTAGGGGGTGCCTTGGCGCTGCTCGATGATCCGGGCCTCGTGGATGGCGCTGCCGAACTCGCTTTCCACCAGGTCGGCCCGGGTGGTCAGGATCACTTCGGCGCGGAAGGTGGGCTCGCCGCCCACCACGTAGTCGGGGAAGCCCTGGGCCAGTTCCGCCGCGCTGAGGCCGCGGCCGCACAGGCCGGTCCAGTCGCGCGCCCGCTCCTGGTCGATGATCTGTCCGGGGCTGGGCAAATCCAGGTCCACCAGCAGGTTGATATCGTTGTAGAGACCGTGGTGCTCCTCCCGCTGGACCCCACACACGGCCGGGTGGTTGCGGATCGCCTCTTCGATGGAGGCCATCTCCTCGGCGCTGCCCACGAACTTGAAGCCGATCCCGTCGTCGATGCGCAGATCCTCCGGCTGGAACACCACCACGCCGTCCCGGAAGGTGCGCGAAACGATGCGCTCGGCCTGGGCGAAGTCCTCGGCCATCTCGGTCTTGCTGGAAAGCAGCTGGCGCAGGGGGATGCCGTAGGTTTCGGCCCGGCGCATGGCCACCGCCGTGGCCCGGTCGTTGATCGCCCCGGCCAGCTTGTCGGCCACCCGCCGGGAGCCCTTTTCGGCGATCCGCCGCAGCCGCTTGACCCGGGTCATGCCCAGGATGGAACCGTCCGCCCGCAGGCCGAGCACCACATCCGAGGGCGTGCCGGGAAAGAATTCCTCCGGGCGCTGCCGGTACTGCCTGAACAGTTCCGCCTCCCGGGGGCTCGGGTCCTGGCAGGCCTCGACGATGGCGTCGCGCAGCTCGTCCTTGGAGCGCAGCCGCAGCAGCCGGATCGGCTCGGGGTGGACCGCGTCCTTGATGCCGGTCAGCAGGGTCCGGACCATGCCCGCCGTGATGAGATTTTCGTAAGTGAAGACCTGGGTCAGGAACCGGCCGTCCTCCGGATGGGGTGCATCCGCAAACCAGCGGGTCGCCAGTTCAAATAACTGTTTCCGGTGGGTGATGCTTGTAAGATGCATGACAAACCACCTTGATCTGTTCGCTGCTGGATGTAAAGACCCTCCGATTGTGACTTGGGACATAGGGTTACAAACCTGATGGGCTTATCCTGAATTGCTCTGACCGCGAAGCCTCATACCCGAGCGGGAAGCAGCGCAAGGCAGAATCCCGCCATCAGGCTGCGCGCTCCCCTATCAAGCGAGGAGACCAGGCAGGGGTGGGGAGGGTTCGAATGCACAAGCGCCTGGGGGTCGTGGGGATCGTCGTGGAAGATCCATCCGCCGCGGCCGAGATCAACGCGATTCTCCATGAATACGCCCGGATCATCGTCGGCCGCATGGGGATCCCGTACCGGGAACGCGGCCTGGCGGTCATCTCGCTGATCGTCGACGGCAGCCAGGACGATATCAGCGCCCTCACCGGGCACCTGGGGCGGGTACCCAACATCTCAGTGAAGACGGCCTTGTCTCGGGAGGGCCAGGCGGTCCCCAGGGATCCCATTATGGAGGAATAAGATGGCCACCTACGATCGCAAATCCCTGGAAGCCGGCTCTTTCATCAACCACGAAGAGATCGTCGAAACCCTGGCCCAGGCCCGGGCGCAGGCGGGCGATCCGGCCCTGGTCCGGGCGCTGCTGGACAAGGCGGCGACTTTCGGCGGGCTCGGCCACCGGGAGGCGGCGATCCTGCTGCAGGTCCAGGACCCGATGGTGCTCGGCGAGATCTTCGCCCTGGCCCGCAGGGTCAAGGAGCATATCTACGGCCGGCGCATCGTCATGTCCGCCCCGCTCTACCTTTCGGACTATTGCGTCAACCGCTGTGCCTATTGCGGCTACAACCACGACAACCAGATCCCCCGGCGCAAGCTGGACAGCGGCCAGCTGGAAGCCGAAGTGCGCGTGCTGGAGCGGCTGGGGCACAAGCGCCTGGCCCTGGAAGCGGGCGAGGATCCGGTCAACTGCCCGCTGGACTACATCATCGACTGCATCAAGACCATCTACTCGCTCAAGTTCGAGAACGGCGCCATCCGCCGGGTGAACGTCAACATCGCCGCCACCACGGTGGAGGACTACCGCCGCCTGAAGGACGCCGCCATCGGCACCTATGTGCTGTTCCAGGAGACCTACCACAAGCCCAGCTACCTGGCGGTGCACAAGGGCGGTCCCAAGCGCAACTACGAGTACCACACCGAGGCCCATGACCGGGCCATGCAGGCCGGCATCGAGGACGTCGGCCTGGGCGTGCTGTACGGCCTCTATGACTACCAGTACGACACCGTGGCCATGCTCATGCACGCCGAGCACCTGGAGGCCGCCCAGGGCGTGGGGCCGCACACCCTGTCGGTCCCGCGCATCCGTTCCGCCGCCGGCATGGTCGCCAAGGACTACCCCTACCTGGTCTCCGACGAGGATTTCAAGAAGGTGGTGGCGGTGTTGCGGCTGGCCGTGCCGTACACCGGCATGCTGCTGTCCACCCGCGAACCCATGGGCTACCGGGACGAGCTGATCACCCTGGGCATCTCCCAGATGAGCGCCGGCTCCTGCACCGGCGTGGGCGGCTACGCCCACGAGCACAAGCTGGGCGAAGAGGAGTCGGTGCCCCAGTTCGAACCCATGGACCACCGCTCCCCCTCCGACTTCCTCAAGGACCTGCTGCGCGGCGGCTACATCCCCAGCTTCTGTACCGCCTGCTACCGGGAAGGGCGCACCGGCGACCGCTTCATGCGCCTGGCCAAGACCGGCCAGATCGCCAACGTCTGCCAGCCCAACGCCATGATCACCCTGCAGGAGTATGTGGAAGACTACGGCGACCAGGAACTCCGCGATCTGGCCGGCAAGGTCATCAACCGGGAGCTGGCCAGCATCATCAACCCCAAGGCCCGGGAGGTCACCGAAACCTACCTGCAGCGCATCAGGAACGGCGAACGGGACCTGCGTTTCTGATTAGACCTCCGCCAGGCATTCCGCCAGCGCGGCCACGGCCAGCTGCAGGTCGGCGGGCTCGATCACCAGGGGCGGCTGGAGGCGCAGGACGTTGCCGTAGGTGCCGCCCAGCCCGATGAGGAAGCCCTTCTCCCGCATCAGGGCCTTGACCTTCTCCGCGGCCTCGCTGGCCGGGCTCTTCTGCTGGTCGCGCACCAGCTCCACCCCCACCATCAGGCCCAGGCCGCGCACGTCGCCGATCAGCGGCTGGCCGGCCTGGAGCTCCCTCAGGGCCGCCATGAAGGCGGTCCCCTTGGCCGCCGCCTGGTCGCAGAGCCCCTCCCGTTCGAAGAAGGCGATGTTGGCCAGGGCGGCGGCGCAGGAGACCGGATTGCCGCCGAAGGTGGACAGGTGGTCGCCGGGCCGGAAGGCATCGGCGATCTCTTCCCGGGCGATGACCGCCGAAAGCGGGAAGCCGTCGGCGATCCCCTTGGCCATGGTCAGGATGTCCGGCTCGACCTGGTAGTGCTCGATGGCGAACAGCTTGCCGGTGCGCCCGAAGCCCGACTGCACCTCGTCCACGAACAGCAGGATGCCGTGCCGGTCCAGCACCCGCTTGATCTCCCGGAAATAGTCCGGCGGCGGCACCACGATGCCGCCCTCGCCCATCACCGGCTCGGCGACGAAGGCCGCCACATGGTCCGCCGTGTTGAACTGGATGGTCCGCTCCAGTTCCTTGGCGCAGTGCAGATCGCAACCCGGGTAGCTCTTGGCGTAGGGGCAGCGGTAGCAGGATGCCGCCGGATGGTAGGCGCAGCCGGGCAGGAACGGCCCGCCGCCGCGCTTGCGCCCGCAGTTGCCGGTGAGCGAAAGCGTCCCCACCGAACGCCCGTGGAAGCCGCCCTGGAGCGAGATGAACTCCTGTTTCCCGGTGAACTGCTTGGCCAGGCGCATGCCGCCTTCGTTGGCCTCGGCCCCGCCGCTGCCGAAAAAGCTCTTCTGCAGCCGCCCGGGGGTGATGTCGGCCAGCTTCTCGGCCAGGTCGGCCACCGCCGGAATGTGGTAGGCGTATGCGCAGGCGTGCACCAGGCGGTCCATCTGGGCCTTGGCGGCGGCCAGCACCTCGGGGTTGCAGTGCCCGGCGTTCACCACCGAGATCCCGGCGAACAAGTCGGTGTAGCTCTTGCCGGATTCGTCCATGACCCGGGCCCCCTTGGCCTGGGTGATGACGATCGGCTCCACCGCCTTGACGCAGGCGGTGTTGACGTACTTCCGGTATTTTTCTTGGGTATTCATGGAAAGCTCCTGGCGGTCATCGGGCAGGGCGCCGCGCTCATGCAGGCGCCGCTCCGGGATGGGGAAAATGGGATGCGGATGGAAAAGGAATGAGCAATAGAAACTGTAGGGTTCACAACCATACAGTTCCAGGTACACTTGGGGAATTACTGGCCTCACTGTGATCGGTCCGCTCACGGACTGTAATGTCAGGGCGGCCATGACGATCTCCGCCCCGCGTACAGGACCCCCATGTTCCAGCTCGATCCCAATGCCAGCGAGCCGCTGGTGGCACAAATCGTTAATGGCCTCACCCGGTGCATCCGGTCGCGGCAGTGGCGGCCTGGCAGCCGGGCCCAGAGCATCCGGGAATTTGCCCGGGTGCAGGGCATTTCCACCTCCACCGTGGTGGAAGCCTACGACCGGCTGGTGGCCGCCGGGCTGCTCACCGCCCGCCGCGGCGCGGGCTTCTTCGTGGCCGAAGCGGGGCGGGCCGACAGCAGGCCGCCGGCCCAGAGCCGGATGGACGCCTCGGCCATCAGCACCGATTGGCTGTTGCGCGACATCTATGAGCAGCGTGAAGGCGACATCTACGCCGGCTGCGGCTGGCTGCCGGAGAGCTGGCACGACCTGGAGGCCGTCAGCAAGGCCATGCGCCACCTCGCCCTGCACCCCCAGGGGTCGATCCGCTACGGCCATCCCAAGGGTTTCGAGCCGCTGCGCCAGCAGTTGACCCGGCAGCTGGCGGACCTGGAGATCGAGGCGCCGCCGGCGCAGATCCTGCTGACCCTGGGCGCCAGCCAGGCCCTGGACCTGATCGTGCGCCGCCTGACCCAGCCCGGCGACACCGTGTTCGTGGACGACCCCGGCTACAGCAACCTGCTCTCCGCCCTGCGGCTGCGCGGCCTGAACCTGGTCGGCGTGCCCATGACCCCCACCGGGCCCGACGCCGCGGTCCTGGAAGCCCTGCTCGAACAGCACCGGCCGCAGCTGTACCTGACCAACACCCAACTGCACAATCCCACCGGCGCCAGCTACAGCGCCGCCGCCGCGTTCAAGGTGCTGCGCCTGGCGGAACGCCATGATTTCCTGGTGGTTGAGGACAACGTTTCGGCCGACCTGGTTCCCGGCCGGGCCTTCACCCTGGCCGGCGCCGACCAGCTGAAGCGGGTGATCTACGTGGGCAGCTTCTCCAAGTCCATCGCCCCGGGCCTGCGGGTGGGCTTCGTGGCGGCCGAGCCCGGGCTGCTCGACGAGCTGGTCTACCACAAGCTGGTCTCCGGCATGTCCACGCCGGTCATCAACGAGCGCCTGGTGCACTCCATCTCCCTGGAAGGGCACGTGCGCAAGCACCTGGAGCACCTGCGCAACCGGCTGGCCAAGGCCCAGGAGCGCACCTGCCGGCGGCTGGAGAACGCCCAGTTCAAGCTGTTCTTCGAACCGGGCGCCGGGATGTTCGTCTGGGCCCGGCCCGCCGACCCTTCGGTGGACACCCAGGCCCTGGCCCAGGCCGCCCTGGCCCGGGATATCCTGCTCGCCCCAGGCCACCTGTTCCGGCCCGACCAGGCCCCCAGCCCCTGGCTGCGGTTCAATGTGGCCCATTGCGACAACGACCGGCTGTTCACCTTCATCGAAGCAGCATCGACGGCCAGGCCTTGATAAATTTTTAATATTGCCTATCCTCAAAGTGCCAAGCAATAAGCCCGCCGCGCCATGAGGGAGGTCATGAAGCGAATTTGCATCATCCTGGCTTTCCTAACCCTTGGCCCGTTGAGCGCCTTCGGCCAGACCAAGGAAGAGACGATGGATTTTATTGTCAGTGAATTCAAGTCCTTTGAAAGAAAGGATTACCACGCCATAGAAGCCAATTTTTCACCGGCCGGCGACACCTTCACCCTGAAGCGCAGGGACCCGAAGCACAAGGACTTTGCCCTGAGTTTCCAGATGAAGGACGTGGAAGTCTACAAGGTCACCGTCAACCATCCCAATGGCATCGACCAGTACCGGCTGATGGTCCGGCCCCGCGGCCGGGACGGCTGCATCATGAAGAACAGCGTGCGCATCACCACCACCGTGAAGCTCGGCCCGACGATGGACAACGAAACCCAGTGCCGGGCCCTGGAACGGGCGTTCGCCCGCCTGACAACGCTCACCACGGCCCGCAAGTATCTGTTCTACGAACCGGTCAAGTGAGGGCCGGCCAGGGCCCGCCCGAGCGCGAGCGGGCCTCCCGGAACGCCTGGCGGATCTTCGCCACCGCCGCGGCCGGCAGCGGGCCCGCCTCCAGCATGGCCAGGTTGGCCTCGGCGTTGGCCGGGCTGGTGGTGCCGATGGAGAGCACGTGCACCCGGGATTCGGCCAGGGTGAAGCGCAGGGCGATCTCCATCCAGGCCTCCGCTCCCGGGAAGCCCAGGTCCCGGGGTTTCAGGTCCATGGCCCGGAACCGCTCGGCGTAGGCCTTGGCGTAGTCCCGGTAGAGGCCGGACTGGGCCTCCAGGGGTTTCCAGGCGGCGTTGGCCACGGAGCGCTTGGCGATCACCGCCGTCCCCGCCACGGCCGCCGCCGGCAGCACGCCCTCCAGATTCACCTGGTCGCAGATGCTGGCCGAGCACATGATCACGTCCACCCCGGCCAGGCCCACCGCGAACGTGGCCGCCTCGTTGTCCCCGGAATAGCCGGCGAAGCGGATCTTGCCGGCCTCCCTGGCGCGCGCCAGCGCCCCCAGCGCCTCCCCCTGGCGCAGCACCTCCAGGTCGCAGGAATGCAGCAGCATCACGTCCAGGTGGTCGGTGCCGAGCCGGCGCAGGGAGCGGTCCACCGTTTCGCTCACCAGCCGGGCCGACCAGTCCGCCCCGGAGGCGCCTTCCACCTGCCTGCCGCACTTGCTGACCAGGAAGTAGTCATCCCGGCGGTGGCCCACCGCCTTGCCGATGAGTTCCTCCGAACCCAGGTAGGCGGCCGCCGTATCGATCAGGTTGACGCCCCGGTCCAGCAGCAGGTTGAGCACCTTCCCCGCCTGCTCCTGGCTGCTGCCCAGGTAGCCGATCGGTCCCGCCCCGAAGGCGAGCCGGGAGACCTTCAAGCCGGTCCGGCCGAACGTGGTGTATTGCATGGGGCACCTCCGTGGGCGGCATTGTAACCTGACCCGATGCCTTCGTGGCAAGGTCAGGGCCAGGCTGGCGGCCGCTCAACCTTGATGGGATGGCCCAGGTCTATGGCTAAGCTTTCATTGGAGGTCCAACATGAAACGCTTCCTGCTCCCCCTCGCCTGTGTGCTTGCCCTTTGGCCCTCAGCCGCCCAGGCCGGGATCAGCCTGCACATCGATATCGGCCTGCCGGTGGCCCCTCCCCTGGTTGAAGTGCAGCCGGGCATCCAGGTGGTGGAAGGGTTCCCGGAAGAAGTGTTCTTCAGCGCCGGCTGGTACTGGTGCCGGCGGCCGGACGGCTGGTACCGCGCAGCTTCACCGCGGGCCCGGTTCGACTGGGTGGACCGCCGCTTCGTTCCGGGCGGCCTGGCGAGGCTCCCCGTGGGCGGCTACCGGAACTGGCACCGCGGCCAGCCGATGCGCGGCCCTGAGCGGCGCATGGACCGCTCCGGCATCCGCCACGACGAGCACCGGGACCGGCGTCCCCAGCCGTAGGTGCCTGAGAAATTCAAGGATCGAGTCCCACCTTAGCGCCGCGGGTCGTTCTGCTGGATCGCTGATCGCGGTCCAGCAGAACCGGATTGCTTCGCTGGAGCGTGATCGGCGTCTGTTTGTCCACCTTCGGGATTCCGGCTCAACCGGACTTCTTTCGGGCGGCAACAGGCGTAGTCTGGGTGCGTCCCTTCCGGCGGAACGGCCCGATGCCCTTTCTCCCCCAGGTTCCACCAGGGAGGGATGGTCCCATGAACAGCCTCATTCTCCTGACCGGCGCCACAGGCTATGTGGGAGGGCGCCTCTTGCAGGCCCTGGAGCGCGAGGGCCATGCTCTGCGCTGTCTGGTGCGCCAGCCCGGGCGGCTCCAGGGGCGGGTTGCTCCCGCCACCCAGGTGGTGGCTGGGGATCTCCTGGAAAACACCGGGTTGGAGGAGGCCTTGGCAGGGGTGGAGGTGGCCTATTATCTGGTGCATTCCATGGGCTCGGCGGGGGCCTTCGAGGCAGAAGACCGCCTGGCGGCCCGGAACTTCGGAGCCGCGGCCCGGGCCGCTGGCGTGCGGCGGATGATCTACCTGGGCGGGCTGGGGCACCCGGACGCGGGGGGGTTGTCCCCCCACCTCCGCAGCCGCCAGGAAGTGGGGGATATTCTCCGCCAGAGTGGCGTTCCGGTGCTGGAGTTCCGGGCTTCCATCGTTCTGGGTTCCGGGAGCCTTTCCTTCGAACTGATCCGGGCTCTGGTGGAAAGGCTGCCCCTGATGGTCACCCCGCGCTGGGTGTCGGTCCTGGCCCAACCCATCGCCATCGAGGATCTGGTGGCCTACCTCCTGGCCGCGGCCGCGGTGCCCATGGAGGGGAGTCTCGTTTTTGAAATCGGCGGGGCGGACCGGGTGACTTACGGGGACATCATGCGTGCCTACGCCCGCCAGCGGGGAATCCGCCTGCTCATTACGCCTGCAATGTGCTTTGGCGGTTGCGGGGAGCCCTGGACCTGCTGGTCGGGGGGGTGGGTATGAGGCGCGGCCGCGCCCACCCTGAGGCCCTGCGGGTGGGTGACCCGGTAGATTTCTGGCGGGTGGAGGCCCTGGAGCCCGGCCGGCTGCTGCGTTTGAGCGCTGAGATGAAACTTCCAGGGCGGGCCTGGCTGGAATTCGAGGTGGCCCCGGATGGCGCCGGCTGCAAGCTGCGCCAGACGGCCATCTTCGATCCCGTGGGCTTCTGGGGGCAGGCCTATTGGTATGTGCTGTTCCCAGTACACCAGGTGGTATTCGCCAGGATGTTGCGCGGCATCGGGAAGCGTGCCGGCCAGGCGATTCGCACGGAATTCGCCGGGCCATTGAAGCGGCCGGGACGGGATGGCACCTGAACGCCGACGCGTTCAGGGGACGATCGGGACACGGACCTTTACTTGGTCAGTCTGCTAACCCAGTCCGGAAAGCCAGTCCAGCAGGGTCTGGAACAGCCAGGCCCGGTGCCGGGTGAAACTGTGGTTGGCCTCGGGGTGCACCACCAGCGCCTTGGGGTGGCCGGCGGCGGCGTGCAGCGCCTCGGACTGGGCCACCGGCACCACCGCGTCGGCCGCGCCGTGCACGATCAGCAGCGGGCGCGGCGCGATCCGCGCCACCTGCGCCAGCGGCGTGTACTGCGGCGCGGCCAGGCCGCGCCACTGGGAGACGAAGGCTTCCGGGGTGATGCCCTGGAGGAACCGGGTGATCTCGGCGGCGGTGGCCAGGTCGTCCAGGGCCATGGCTGCGGGATCGGAGGCGGCGGCCACGGCGGCCACCGCCCGCACCCGGGGTTCGTCCAGCGCGGCGAGCACCGCCGCCCAGCCGCCCAGGCTGTGGCCGATCAGCACCAGCCGGCCCGGGTCGACCTCGGGGTAGGCGCCCGAACCCAGGGCATCGAGGGCGGCGTGGACGTCGGCCGGAATGGTCGCGAGGGTGTAGGCGCCGGCGCTGCCGTGGCAACCCCGGTAGTGGAAGATCAGGCTGTTCCAGCCGTGCTCGCGCAGGAACAGGGCCAGGTCGTGGTTCTTTTCGATCCCCGGCATGCCGTGCAGCAGGAGCGCGGTGGGCTTGGGGCCCGGGCCCCAGGCCAAGAACAGGGTGCCGATCAGCCGATAGCCCCCGCTCTGGAAGACGATCCCCTCCAGCCCCTCGTCAGACATGCAAACCCCCCAGGTTATTTATATATCATGACAGCCTGGGGCTTCGCCGATGCTACGCGTCGATCTCCGAATAGAGCGGATGGCTGAGGTAGCGTTCGCCGGTGTCGCACAGCACCGCCACCACCGTCTTGCCCTTGCCCAGTTCCACCGCCAGCTTGATGGCCGCGAACACGATCGCGCCGGTGGAGATGCCGGAGAACAGGCCTTCCTTGCGGGTCAGCTGGCGGGCCACGGCGACGGCGTCCTCGTAGGACACGTCCTCCACCCGGGTGTAGGCCTCCCGGTTGAGCACCGAGGGCACGAAGTTGGCGCCGATGCCCTGGATCTTGTTCGGGCCGGCGACGCCTTTGGTGAGCAGCGGCGAGGATTCCGGCTCCACCGCCACGACGATGGTGCCCGGCTTGTGGCGCAGCAGGATCTCCCCCACCCCGGTCACGGTGCCGCCGGTGCCGATGCCGCCGACGAAGGCGTCCAACTCGGGCACCTGCTCCAGCACCTCCAGGGCCGTGGTGCGGCGATGGGTGGCCGGGTTGGCCGGGTTGTCGAACTGGCGGGCCAGGAAGTACTTGGGGTCGGTCCTGGCCAGCTCCTCGGCCTTGTCCACCGCGCCCTTCATCCCGGCCGCCCCGGGGGTGAGCAGCAGCTCGGCCCCGTAGGCCTTGAGCAGGGACCGGCGCTCCAGGGTCATGGTCTCCGGCATGACCAGGGTGATGGCATAACCCTTGGCGGCGGCCACGAAGGCCAGGCCGATGCCGGTGTTGCCGCTGGTGGCTTCCAGGATCACCTGGCCGGGCTTGAGCGTGCCCTTGGCTTCGGCATCCTCGATGATGCTCAAGGCGATGCGGTCCTTGACGCTGCCGCCGGGATTGGCGCTTTCCAGCTTCACGTAGATGGTCGCCGCGCCCTCGGGCACGATCCGGTTGAGCCGGACCACCGGGGTATGGCCGATGAGTTGGTAGGCATGGTCGACACGATTGGGTCTGGGCATGGATTCACCTTCTGGAGCATGGGTTTCGGCTGGGGAGGGCCGGGTCACACGTGGGCGAGGCCGGCCTCGAGGGCTTCGAGGATATCGTCGATGTGTTCAATGCCGATGGAGAGGCGGACCAGGTCGGGCGTCAGGCCGCCTTCGAGCTGCTGCGCCTCGGTGAGCTGGGAATGGGTGGTGCTCGCCGGATGGATGATGAGGCTCTTGGCGTCGCCCACGTTGGCCAGGTGGGAGAACAGCGTGATGTTGTCGATCAGCTTCACGCCCGCGGCGCTGCCGCCCTTGATGCCGAACACCACCATCCCGCCGAAGCCGTGCTTGAGGTACTTCACGGCGTTGCGGTGGGAGGGATCGTCGGGCAGGCCGGGATAACGGACCCAGGCCACCTTCGGATGCCGCTGGAGGAATCCCGCGACCTTCAAGGCGTTCTCGCTGTGCCGCGCCATGCGCAACGGCAGCGTCTCGAGCCCCTGCAGGAAGATCCAGGCATTGTCCGGAGCGATGGCCGCGCCGAGGTTGCGCAGCGGCACGGTGCGCGCCCGCAGGATGAAAGCGAGCGGCGCCAGGGCTTCCGGCAGATCCAGGGCCCAGCGCAGCCCGTGGTAGTTGGCATCCGGCAGCGTGAACAGCGGATGCCGGCCGGCCGTCCAGTCGAACTTGCCGGAATCGGTGATGCTGCCGCCGATGGCGGTGCCGTGCCCGCCGATCCATTTGGTGAGGGAATTGATCACGATGTCCGCGCCGTGGTCGATGGTGCGCAGCAGGCAGGGGGTGGAGAAGGTGGCGTCGACGATGAGCGGCAGACCGTTGCGGTGCGCCACCTGGGCGATCCCTTCCAGGTCCACCACGTCCAGCAGGGGGTTGCCGATGGTCTCGATGAACACCGCCCGGGTCTTCGGGGTGATGGCGCGCTGGAAGGCCTCCGGATCCTTGGGGTCGACGAAATGCACCGTGATGCCCAGGGCCGGGAGGATGGCTTCGAACTGGGTGTAGGTGCCGCCGTAGAGGTTGTTGGCGCTGACGATCTCATCGCCGGCCTGGGCCAGGGTGATGATGGCGTAGAAGATCGCCGTGGTGCCCGAGGCCAGGGCCAGCGAGGCCGCGCCGCCCTCCAGCAGGCTGAGGCGCTGTTCCAGCACGTCCTGGGTGGGGTTGCCGATGCGCGTGTAGATGTTGCCCAGTTCCTTCAGGGCGAACAGGTTGGCCGCGTGCTCGGTGTTCTTGAAGACGTAGGAGCTGGTGCGGTGGATCGGGACGGCCCGGCTCAGGGTGGTCGGATCCGGGACTTGCCCGCCATGCAGGGCGATGGTTTCGGGACGGTAGGCGTGGGTCATGCTGGCTTCCTTTGGCGGTTGGATGCACTGGCGTTCAGTCCCGTGCGGGGGCCTGAAGAAGAAGATCCGTGGGCGGCAAGCTGCAGGCCCGCGTCAACAGCGCCGATCGCCATCCGAACCGCTGAGCCGGAGGTTGACCAGCAGCCGGCAGTACGGGCTGGCGGGTCGCCCCTCCCTGCTGTGCTGACCGTCCAAGCTGGCCTCCCGTGCCCCCCCTAGCGATGGGTGGGTCCGCGCTGCGAAATGCATTATTCTTACCGACTGGATAAGAATGCTCCGCCTATTTGGCGACTGTCAAGCCTTTCTCGGCGCCGTGTTGCCTAAATCTTGAACCGGGTCGCCAGGGAATCGAGGTTCTCCGCGGCGCGGCTCAGTTCCTCGACGGTACGGCTGGTTTCCCGGAGGGTCGCCGCCATCTGCTCCATGGCCGCGGCGTTCTGTTCCGCGATCCCGGTGAGACCGCCCATGACGTTCACCACGTTGGCGCTTTCCTGGTGCTGGGTCTGGCTCTGGCTGGAGATGACCTGGAGCCTTTCGCTGCTGGCCCGGATGGCTTCCTGGATGCTGCGCAGGGCGGCTCCGGCGGCGGTCACCCGTTCGCTCCCGCCCAGGATGCGCTTGCTGGACGCCTGGATGAGCGCGGTGATCTCCGTGGCGGCCTGGGCCGAGCGCTCGGCCAGCTTGCGCACTTCGTCCGCCACCACGGCGAAGCCCCGGCCGTTCTCGCCGGCCTTGGCCGCTTCGATCGCCGCGTTGAGGGAAAGCAGGTTGGTCTGGTTGGCGATCTCCGTGATCACGGTGCTGATGTTGGCGATCTGCCGGGAGTCGTCCTGGATCGCCCGCATGCCGTCCACCGCCTCCCGGGCGGCCAGGTCGCCGCTGGCCGCCGCCTCCCGGGCCACGCTGAACACCTGCATGGCATCGGAAACCTGGCTGTGGACCACCTGGGAGGAGCCGGCGATGGTGCCCACCGTGGTGTTGGCCTGGGCCACGCTGAGCTTCTGCTGGTCCGCGCCCCGGGCGATGGTGTCGGCGGTGGTGGCCATTTCGGCCATGGCCGAGGTCATCTCCAGGGTGCCCGAGGCCACCGCGGAGGAGATGGCCGCGACCTGCTGGACCATGCTCCGGATGTTGTCCACGAACCGGTTGAAATGGGTGGAGAGATGGGCGATCTCATCCTGGCCCAGCACCTCCAGCCGGGCGGTCAGGTCGCCTTCGCCCTCCGAGATATCGGCCATGCGCACGCCGATCCGGTCCAGGGGGTGGGCGATGGCATTGCCCAGGAAGACGGCGGCGCCCAGCCCCAGGGACACCATGCCGATGCCCAAGGCCAGCATCCAGAGCAGGCTGCGCTCGATTTCCCGGGACAGGCGGCGGGTGTTCATGGCGATCAGCAGGAAGGTGGACTGGGAGGCCTGCCCCCCGGAGAACACCACCGGCGTGGCCAGCACCAGGAAGCCCGCATGGGTGTACTGGGTGCGCTTGCCGGACGCCAGCGGCTGGGCGATGGCCGTGGGATCGAGCCTGGTGTCGTCCACGAACTTCCTCAGGTGGACGACCTCGGCTTTGCCGTCCTGCACGTTGACCACGCAGGCCAGGCTCACGTCCTGGTCGCCCTTCACCTGGTCCAGGAAGGTCTCGGTGGCCCCCGCGGTGGTGCCTAAATCATCGCTCCGCAGGCTGGGCCCCACCGCCGATCCGAGGATATTCATGAGGTTGTGGCCCTTGTTCCACAGGTCATTGGTCTGGATGCCGCGGATCAGGATGCCGGAAAGCAGGCAGGTGCAAACCGCCAGCGAGGTGGTCAACAGGATGATGGCGACGACGAGTTTCTTCTTGATCGTGAGATCGCTCTGCACGTTCATGGCATGACCCTCCACACCCGGGCCGCACCTGAGCCTGGGGGATTCCGCATTGAATGGATTTAACAATTAATCTATCTTGATTAGTCAAATATTACGAAAACGCGTTTCACCAGTGTGATCTTTTTTTCACACAATGCTGTAAATTTTTATCGCTCCACCGATTCCTCCAGGGCGGGCGCTTCGTTCCGGTTCCGGCGCAGCATCTGCCTCAGGCTGGCCCCGGTGGGCACCATGGGGTAGACGCTCAGTTCCTTGTCCACCTGGAACTCGATGAGGAAGGGGCCTTCGGCTTCCCGGGCCGCCTGGATGGCGGCGGCCACGCCCGCGCGCTCGGTGACCCGCAGGCCCGGGACCCCGAAGGCGTCGGCCAGCTTGACGAAATCCGGGTTGGCCATGGTCACGGCGGCGTAGCGGCGCTCGCAAAAGAATTCCTGGAGCTGCCGCACCATGCCCAGGTAGCCATTGTTGATGATGGCGATGTTGACCTTGACGCCCTCCTGGACCAGGGTCATCAATTCCTGCATGTTCATCTGGAAGCCGCCGTCGCCGTGGATCACCCAGACCTCCCGCTCGGGGCAGGCCAGCTTGGCGCCGATGCCGGCGGGCAGGGCGAAGCCCATGGTGCCCAGGCCGCCGGAGGTGATCAGGCTGTTCCCGGTCTCGTGCCGGTAGTACTGCGCTTCCCACATCTGGTGCTGGCCGACGTCGGTGACCACCAGGGCCCTGCCCCGGGTGGCCCGGCACAGCTCGTGGATCACCTGGGGGCCGCTCAGGCTGCCGCGATCCTCCAGGATGGCTTCGGCCCCGGCGCGGCCGCGCAGGGCGCCGATCTGGGCCAGCCAGTCCGCGTGCTCCAGGGGCTCCAGACCGGGCAGCAGCGCCGTCAGCACCTCCCGCAGATCCGCGTGGATCGCCACGTCCACCGGGATGTTCTTGTTGATCTCGCAGGCATCCACCTCCACGTGGAGCTTCTTGGCCCTTGGGGCGAACGAAGCCAGCTCGCCGGTGACCCGGTCGTCGAAGCGCATGCCGAAGGCCAGGATCAGGTCCGCCTCCTGGATCGCCTGGTTCACCCAGGCCTCGCCGTGCATGCCCATCATGCCCAGGTTGAGCGGGTGGCTGGCGGGGACGGCGCCGATGCCCAGCAGGGTCGTGGCGATGGGGGTCGAGGTGCGCTCGGCGAAGGTCATCAGTTCGCGCACGGCACCGGAAAGGATCACCCCGTGCCCGGCCAGGATGAGCGGCTGCCGGGCCCAGCGGATCAGCCCCAGGGCCTGGTCGAGCAGGGCGCGCCCGGGCCTGGGCGGCATGTGGCGGGTGTGCCGGGTGCATGGGATGGCGTCCCAGTCCAGCTCCGCCCTGGCCTGCTGGGCGTCGCGGGTGATGTCCACCACCACCGGGCCCGGGCGGCCGTGGCCGGCGATGGCGAAGGCTTCGCGCAGGGCCGGGCCGATGTCCTCGGCGCGCTGCACCAGGTAGTTGTGCTTGGTGATGGGCAGCGTGACGCCCATGAAATCCACTTCCTGGAAGGCGTCGGTGCCCAGCGCCGCGGAGCCGACCTGGCCGGTGATGGCCACCAGGGGGACGGAATCCATCATGGCGGTGGCGAGCCCGGTCACCAGGTTGGTGGCGCCGGGGCCCGAGGTGGCGAGCACCACGCCGGTCCTGCCGCCGGCCCGGGCGTAGCCGTCCGCCATGTGGCAGGCCCCCTGCTCATGCCGGGTGAGCACGTGGCGGATGGAGGGGAAGTCCTGCAGCGCGTCGTAGAGGCTCAGCACATTGCCGCCCGGGTAGCCGAACACGGTATCGACGCCTTCGCGCCGCAGGCATTCCCAGACGATGTGGGCACCGGTCATTTCCATTGGAAGGCTTCCTTAAAAGAGGAAGCCCCGCATCCTTGGGGATCGCGGGGCTCCGGGTCAGATGAGGTGAGTGACTAGACCGGTCCCGCCCGTACGCCCAGCAGTACCAGGGTTACCAGGTTGCCCGAGACGGACAGGGGACGGGGCGCCAAGCCGCCGGCACCGCTGGCCGAAGCCGGAGCCGCCAAGCGGGAATGGGGGTGCAGGTTCGCCATGCCGTCGCAAATCCTGAGGAGGGGTTCATTCATAGCTTAGGCCTGGTCCGGGCCAACCGCTTCGGTTATTTAGGTGGCATTATGAAATCCTTCCGCTGCTGGAGCCCCATGATGGCAAGCATGGTCCCGTTCTCCATCCTTGACCTGGCGCCGATCACCGAGGGCGGCGACGCCGCCCAATCCTTCCGCGCCAGCCTCGACCTGGCCCGGCACGGCGAGCGCTGGGGCTACCGGCGCATCTGGCTGGCCGAGCACCACGGCATGCCGGGCATCGCCAGCGCGGCCACCGCCGTGCTGATCGCCCATTTGGCCGCCGGCACCTCCAGCATCCGGGTCGGCGCCGGCGGCATCATGCTGCCCAACCATGCTCCGCTGGTGATCGCCGAGCAGTTCGGCACCCTGGAAGCGCTCTTTCCCGGCCGCATCGACCTGGGCCTGGGCCGGGCGCCCGGTTCCGACCCGGCCACGGCCCTGGCCCTGCGCCGCAACCTGGCCTCCGACCCCGATCAGTTCCCGCAGGATGTGCTGGAGCTGATCGACTACCTTTCGGCCCGGCCGCGCCAGGCGGTGCGCGCGGTCCCCGGCGCGGGGCTGAAGGTGCCGGTCTGGATCCTGGGTTCCAGCCTGTTCGGCGCCCGGTTGGCGGCTGCCCTCGGGCTGCCCTACGCCTTCGCCGCGCATTTCGCCCCGGCCCAGATGGACCCGGCGATCGCCGCCTACCGCGCCGGCTTCCGTCCCTCGGAACACCTCGAGCGGCCCTACGTCATGGTCGGCTGTAACGTGTTCGCGGCGGACACCGACGGCGAGGCCGAACGGCTCGCCACTTCCATGCAGCAATCCTTCGTCAGCCTGCGCAGCGGCCATCCCACCCGCCTGCCGCCGCCGGCGCCGGGCTACCTGGAGCGGATCTCGCCCCAGGAGCGGGCCATGCTCGACCAGGTGCTGTCCTGCTCGGCCATCGGCGCGCCCGGGACGGTGGCGCGCAGCCTGCAGGCCCTCCTGGCCCGGACCGGCGCGGACGAATTGATCATCGCCTCGCACATCTTCGATCCGGCGGCCCGGCTGCACTCGTACGAGCTCACCGGGGCCCTGCGCGACCTGTCGTGAACGCCGTCAATCCGCCGCGATGGGCCCCGGCCCCGCGTGGCTGGTCCGCATGAGGAAGATCAGCGGCAGGAGCACGAGGCAAAGCATGCCCATGACCCAGAAGGTGTCGGCGAACGCCATCATGCTGGCGTGCCGGATCAGCATGCGGTAGGCCAGGCCCTGGGCCTGGTACGCACCGTCCGCGGGCGAGGCGCCGTGCTGCACCAGGGCCCGGGTGGCGCGGTCCACGAAGCCCTGGTAGGCCAGGTTGCCGGGCAGCAGGTTGGCCACCAGGTTGGCCTGGTGCATCTGGGTGCGCCGGGCCAGGATGGTGCTCACCAGGGCGATGCCGGTGGAGCCGCCGATGTTGCGCACCAGGTTGAGCATGCCCGCGGCATAGCTGGTCTTGTCGTGGGCCACGTGCTGGAAGGCGGCGACGTTGATCGGCACGAACAGGAAGGCGAACCCGGAGCTCTGGACCATGCGGGCCAGCATGGAGGTATCGAAGTCCACGTCCAGGTTGAACCGGGCCATCCACAGCAGCCCCGCCCCGCACAGGAAGAAGCCGGTGGCGATGAGGAACCGGCTGTCCCACTTGCGCAGCAGCAGGGCCACCACCGGCGACATGATCAGCACCACCACGCCGCCGGGGCTGAGCACCTGGCCGCTGAGCAGGGCGGTGTAGCCGAGCAGGGTCTGCAGGAAGATCGGCAGCAGCGCCAGCGAGCCGTAGAGCACGAAGCCCAGCACGAACAGCATCACCGTGGACATGGCGAAATTGCGGTCCTTCAGCAGGCGCAGGTCGAGCACCGGATGGTCCTTCTCCAGCAGGTAGAACACCACCCCCACCAGGCAGACCACCGCGACGATGGCGCTGGCGATGATGAGGTTGGAGCCGAACCAGTCCCGCCGCTGGCCTTCGTCCAGGACGATCTCCAGCGCGGCCAGGCCCAGGGTGAGGATGCCGATGCCCAGGTAGTCCACCCGGAAGCCCTCCTTCACCGACAGCCGCTTGAGGCTGGGCGGATCGAAGATCAGCCGGGCGGTGAGCGCCAGGGACAGGATGCCCACCGGGATGTTGATGAGGAAGATCCAGTGCCAGCTGAAGCTGTCGGTGATCCAGCCGCCGGCCACCGGGCCGACGATGGGGGCCAGCACCACGCCCATGCCGTAGAACGCCATGGCCGCGCCCCGCTTCTCGTGCGGGAAGGTCTCCACCAGGATGGCCTGGGAGGTGGGCTGCAGGGCCCCGCCGCCGACGCCCTGCAGGACCCGGAAGAAGATCAGCCAGGGCAGGCTCGGGGCCAGGCCGCAGAGCATGCTGGAGACGGTGAAGATGCCCACGCAGGTCATGTAGAAGCGCTTGCGCCCGAACAGGGCCGACATGTAGCCGCCCAGCGGCAGCACCACCGCGTTGGCCACCAGGTACGAGGTGAGCACCCAGGTGGTTTCGTCCACGGTGGCCGAAAGGTTGCCGGCGATGTGCGGCAGCGCCACGTTGGCCACACTGGTATCGAGCACCTCCATGAAGGTGGCGAGCATGACCACCATGGCAATGAGCCACGGATTGATCGACCGGTGCGGCGTCCTGGAAGGCATTTACCTTATTAAAAACGCAACGGTTCCCCATGTAAAACGCAATAAAACTCTCAGTACATCACCTTGAGGCCCATCAGCCCCGCCAGGTAGGCGGCCTGGGCCGGGTCGACGATGGCCCCCTTGAGGTGCTCGATGCCGACCCGCAGATCCTTGATCTCCGAGCTGCGGAAATCCGCCCCCGCCAGGTTGGCGAAGGACAGCTGGGCCTCGCCCAGTTCGCAGCCCTGGAACACCACCCCGCGCAGATCCGCCTGCTGGAAATCCGCCCCGCGCAGATTGCACTCCACGAACCGCACCTGCTTGAACGAGGCGGAGCGGAAGTTGGCCAGGGGGCCTTCGCAGGCCCGGAACACGGTGTTGCGCACCAGGGCCTGTCCCAGGTTCAGTCCGGTGAGCCGGCAGCCCTCCAGCCTGACCTTGGACAGGCGGGCCTTCTCCCATGCGGCGTTGGCCAGGTCGCAGGCTTCCAGCACCACCTCGTTCAGGTCCAGCCTGGCCAGCCGGGTGCGGGCCAGGTTGACCTTGCTCCAGGTGCTCCGGTAGACCGTCACCATGGCCGCGGTCTGCCCGGAGCAGTCCGCCTCGGAAAGCGTCATGGACTGGTATTCGGCCTCATCCGCCAGCCGGTGTCCGCTTGCGCCGTCCATGGTCGCCTCCACAGCTAACTTACCGGCTGGCGGCTTCCAGCAGGTAGAGAAAGCTCCGGTAGACGCTCCCGGTGGCCCGGGTGAGCCCGATCTCGCAGGTGCGGGAACTGGAAAAGTGCCCCTGGAACGCGCCCCCCTTGAGCTCGGCCGCCTCCCGGCGGGTGGCGGCGGCGGTGAGTTCCGGGAACAGGAAGCCGCGGTCCCCGGCGAAGCCGCAGCAGCCGGCATCCCGGGGAATGACGACCCGCCCGGCGCAGGCCTCGGCGATGGCCTGGAGCCTGGCGGTGAGCTCCATCTTGGTGATGGAGCAGACCGGATGCAGGGCCACCGGGCCCGGCAGGCGCTTGATGCGCAGCCCGGGCAGCAGCAGGTCGTGGGCGAAGGCCACGGCGTCCAGGATGGTGAGCCGGTCGAAGCGGGCCTGGTTCTCCTCGGTGAGGCAGGGACGGCAGGTCTTCAGGCCGTAGGCGCAGGGGCTGGTGTCCAGCACCACCGGCAGTTCGCCTTCGCCGCTCCAGGCCCAGAACCGCTCCACGGCGTGGTTCACGGCGTGGCGGTGGGCGTCGGCGAAGCCCTTGGAGGCGAACGGCACCCCGCAGCACACGCCCCGGGCATCCGGCGGGATGTGCACCGGCATCCCGGCGCGTTCGGCCAGGACGACCAGCACCTCCGGCAGGCTGTACTCCCGCGGTTCGCCCGGAAGGCGGCCCATCATGCGCGAGATGCAGGCGGGGAAATAGATGGCCTTGGCGCCCTGGCGGGAGGTCACCGGCAGGGACCCGGCGGCCAGCGGCATCCCGTCGATCAACTGGGGGAGGTCGGCGCCCGCCGCGGCCCGGAACAGCCGGGTCGCCGCCGCCACGGCCGGCGCCCCGACCAGCGCCTGCATGAGCCGGCCGGAACGCAGGCCCAGGCGCACCAGGGGCTCCACCCGGCCCAGATGGCGCGCGACGGCGAGGGCCAGGGCCTGGGCCCTGGGGGAATGGGCTTCGCGCCGCAGGCGCTTGACCAGGGCGCCGGTGTCGATGGCGACCGGGCAGGACAGCGCGCAGAGCCCGTCGGTGGCGCAGGTGTCCAGGGCCATGTACGGGTAGTCCCGTTCCAGCGCCGCGCGCAGCGCCGGGTCCTCGCCGGTGCGCGCCAGGCGGGCGATCTCCCGGCGCACCACGATGCGCTGGCGCGGCGACAGGGTCAGGTCCCGGCTGGGGCACCGGGACTCGCACCAGCCGCACTCGATGCACCGGTCCACCTCCTCTTCCACCGCCGGCATGGCCTTGAGGTGGGCCAGGTGGGCGGCGGGGTCGGGGTTGAGGATCACGTCGGGGTTGAGCAGGTGGCTCGGATCGGCCAGGGCCTTGAGCCGCTTCATGATGGAGAGCGCCTCGGAGCCCCACTCGGCCTCCACGAAGGGCGCCATGTTGCGCCCGGTGCCATGCTCGGCCTTGAGCGACCCCTGGTGGCGGTCCACCACCAGGCGCACCACGTCCTCGATGAACCGGCGGTACTGCTCCACCGCCGCGGGCGTGTCGAAATTCTGGGCGATGACGAAATGCAGGTTGCCGTCCTTGGCGTGGCCGAACACGGTGGCATCGGGATAGCCGTGCTTGCGGAACAGGCTGGTGAGGCCGAGGGCCGCCTCCGCCAGGTGCTCGGCCGGGAAGGCCACGTCCTCCAGGATCACCGCCGTGCCCCGCGCCCGCAGGGCGCCCGCGGAAGGGATGATGCCCTGGCGCACCTTCCACAGCCGGCCCTGCTCCACGGGATCGTGGGTGAAGACCGCCGGTTCCAGCAGGTCGAGGCCGGCGCAGACCGCCATGGCGGTGCGCGCCAGCGCCGCCCGCTGGTCCTCGGCGGCCCCCTGGAATTCCGCCAGCAGGGCCGCCGCGCCCTCGGGCAGGGCCTTGATCCCGGGCGGCACCCCGGACTGGTCCTCGACCGCGCGCATGGAACCCCGGTCCAGCAGCTCCAGGGCCGCGGCACCCGCCTCCTTCAGCGGGGCGATGGCCCGGCAGGCGGCGTGCAGGTCCGGGAAGAACAGCAGGCCGGTCACCTTCACCGGCAGGTCCGGCACCGTGCGCAGGACCGCCTCGGCGATGAAGGCCAGGGTGCCCTCGGAACCCACCAGCAGGTTGCGGAAGATCGCCAGCGGCGTCGGGAAGTCCAGGAAGGCATTCAGGGAATAGCCGGTGGTGTTCTTGATCCGGTACTTGGCGCGGATGCGGGCGGTGAGCTGCGGGTCGGCCTCGATTTCCGCCTTGAGCTCCAGGAGCCCCTGGGCCAGGGCCGGTTCCAGCTCCCGGAAGCGCGCCTCGGCATCCGGCTGGGCGGTATCGATGGTGGTGCCCGAGGGCAGCACGAAGGTGAGCGAATCCAGGGTGTGGTAGGCGTTCTGCGCCACCCCGCAGCACATGCCGCTGGAATTGTTGGACAGGATGCCGCCCATGGTGCAGGCGTTGATGGAAGCGGGATCCGGCCCGATCTTGGCCCGGCTGGCCCGCAGGGCGGCGTTCACCTGGCCGCCGATGATGCCCGGCTGGACCCGCACCCGGGCGCCCCCGTCCAGCACCTCCACCTGGCGCCAGTGCCGCTGCACTTCCACCAGCACGCCGTCGCTGATGGCCTGGCCGGAAAGGCTGGTGCCGGCCCCGCGGAAGGTCAGCGGCGTGCCCGATGCGTGGCTGAAGCGAAACAGCCCGCGGATCTCCTCCAGGCTGCCCGGGAACACCACCGCCCGGGGAATCAGCCGGTACACCGAGGCGTCCGCCGCGAAGGCCACCCGGTCCACCGGCCGGTCCCGGACCTGCCCGGCTCCCACGATGGCTTCCAGGACAGGGCGCAGCGAGGGTTGGTCCATGTCGGCTCCGGCGACGCCATCATCCAACCAAGGACACGACCCCACAAGGAAAATTCCGCCCGGAACCTTGCCCACCCGCGGCGCCCGGCGATCCGGCCCGCTCCCGGGCTACACTTGAGGCACGGAACGGAGGCGTGGTGCGGGGTAACAAGGCCATCATCAAGACAGACGCACTCCTGCTGCTCACCTCTCTCATCTGGGGCTTCAACTTCGCCGCCCAGCGCAGCGGCATGTCGGTCATCGGGCCGTTCGCCTTCAGCGCGGCCCGCTTCGCCCTGGGCGCGCTGGTGCTGGTGCCCCTGCTGGTCCTGTCGCGGCACCGGGCGGCGCGGCTGCCTGGCGCGGCCGAGCGGCCCGCTGCCGCGACCCGGGCGGCCTGGGCCGGCCTGGCGGGGCTGGTGCTGTTCATCGCCAGCAACCTCCAGCAGGTGGGCCTGGTCTCCACCACCGCCGGCAACGCCGGCTTCATCACCTGCCTCTATGTCGTCCTGGTGCCGCTGTTCGCCTTCTTCGCCGGCAAGGCCTCGGGCGCGCTGATCTGGTGCGGGGCCCTGCTTGCCGTGGCCGGCCTCTGGGTCCTGAGCGTCGGCGCCGGCTTCACCCTGGCGCCCGGCGACGGGCTCGAGCTGGTCGGGGCGCTGTTCTGGACCATCCACATCCTGCTCATCAGCCGCCTGGCTTCCCGCATGGAGGCCCTGGAGATCGCCGTGGGCCAGTTCGCGGTCTGCTCGGTCCTGAGCGGCATCGTCGCCCTGGTCCGGGAGCCGGCGCCCTTCGCCGGGCTCCTGCCCGCCGCCGTGCCCATCCTGTTCGGCGGCCTTTTTTCCATCGGCATCGCCTACACCCTGCAGATCGTCGCCCAGAAGACCGCGCACCCGGCCCACGCCTCCATCATCCTGTCCATGGAGGCCCTGTTCGCCGGCATCGGCGGGGTGCTCCTGCTGGGCGAGCCCTTGACCCTCCGGCTGGTCGCCGGGGGAACGCTCATGCTCGGGGGCATGGTGGTCTCCCAGTGGCAACCGGCGCGGTGAGCGAACGCACCAGCCGGGACCGCCGTTCATGCGGATGCCCCCGGATGGTCATCTGGCCGGAAGCGGAGGTGGCGGATCTACGATAGGATTACCGTAAGATTATTATCATCAATGGTTGCGCCAGGCTTCCAGATGGCCATGATGGCATCGCCCAGTTCCGCGAACTCCGGGTTCGAACTGGCCATCAGGGCCTGCGTGCCCTGCTGGATGGCAGTGGGGGCGTTGGCGAAGTCGGGGTTGCCGGCATAGAACGCGACCATGGCCGTGGCGAACAGCGGAGCCACGGACGCGGCGTCCGTCGGGTCGACGTTGTAGGGCGCCGCCTCGAGCATGGCCGTGGCCAGGTCGATCATGCCGCCCATGATGAACGAGCTTTCGTAACCCTGCCAGAGGGCGGAGGTCGGGTAGTCCGGAATGCTTCCGACCGTGGAGGTGGTGATCTTGAAGGTCCTGGTGCCCAGGTTCGCCGTCACGAACCGGTACGGGCAGGCCGGCGTCACGGTGGAGCCCGTGGAGCAGTCCGTGAGGATGGAGCCGTCGGCGTATCGGGTCTGGGCCACATCGTTGGCATGGAAGTGGCCGGTGAAGATGAGGTTGAGGCCGGCGTCCGCAAGCGCATTGCCGACGCTCTGGTAGTCGGCGAGGACGTAATCCGGGAAGAACGTGGCCATCCCCTGGAAGTGTTCCATGATCGGGTGGTGCTCCATGCCGATGACGACCTTGCCCAGGGCCTTGGCCTTGGCCAGATAGGTCTGGATCCAGGCGAGCGTGGCTGCGCTGATCTGGCCGCCCGTGGTGGGCGAGCCGTTGGCGATGTTGTTGTTGTAGATGGCGGAGTCGATGGCGAACAGCCAGAGCCCCGGGGCAGGCTCGGCGATGTAGCTGAGGGAGTTGGGATCCGCATAGAGCGCGCTGTTGTAGCCGTAGGGGCCGTAGATGGACTGGAACTGGGCGGCGGTGACCGTGGGCACGGAGACGCCGGTGGCGCCCAGGTTCAGGTAGCTGACGGCATCGGGGTTGTTGACATCGTGGTTGCCGGGGATGACATAGACGGCGATGCCGGCGGACAGCAGCGCGGCCAGCTTTCCGGCCACGACCAAGTGGTCGACCTGCTCGCCGTCCTTGGTGAGGTCACCGCTGATGAGCAGGAAGGAGGGCCTGTGGCTCATGATGTCCGCCAGGGCCACGTCCAGGGTTTCCTCGCTCTGGGCCAGCATCTTGCGGTCCCCGGCCACGTAGGCTGTGAAGGCCGGTCCACTGTCGCCCAGGGCGCCAGCATCCAGGACGTGAATGTCGCTCAGGACCGCGAAGGAGACGACCTGGCCGGAGCTTGTTGTGCTGCCCGCGCCGATGCCCGAGCTGCAGCCCAACGCCACCATGCCCATGGCCATCGCGGCCGCGCCGACCGCTGCGTTCTTGATGAATTCTCGCCTTCCCACTTCTTTTTTCTCAGACACAGTCCCACCTCCTCGAAACCAGAGACAACATGCCCTCAGCCTCTTATAAATGGCCATTTTCATCAATTGATATGACTTCATAACAGTACCCAGGCAAGGGAGAATCCCAGGCCATCACGCGTGACTACTTGTCTCGGCGCCTTGTTTCATAATCCTAATAAGGTGCCTGTAAAGTATTTGTGCTGATTTGGTAAAACTTCAATACGGTACCGTGGCTTTTACGGCCGCACGCCGCCGAACGTGGCCGACCAGTCCTTGAAAACGGGGCAGTATCCCTTCCCCCGGATGGCCGCCACGACCTGTTCAGTGTTCCTGTCATCACATATCTCGAATTGCCCCTGCGATTCGCTCTTTGAATAGGTCTCATAGCCGCCCGGGTTGGTCTTCGAACCGGCGCTCATGCTGGTCACGCCCAGGTCGATCATGTTGTCCCTGAACCCCTGCGACTCCCGGGTCGACAAGGCTATGCCCGCGGACTTCAGGTAGAGTCTCAGAGCGAACATCATCTGCACCAGTTCCCGGTCCGTCACAATGCACGCCGGCTTGAACGTGGAGGGGCATTCCCGCATGCGCGGGAAGCTGACGGAGACCTCCGTGCGCCAATATTTCCGCATGAGATAGGCCGCGTGCGCTCCCACATGCGCGGCATCGACGCGCCAGTCGGAAAGCCCCAGCAGCGCTCCGATCCCGATCTTGCGGAAGCCCGCCAAGGCCGCGCGGTCGGGCGCCTCCAGCCGCCACTGGAAATGGGCTTTGCGTCCCGAGCGGTGAACCCTGGAATAGGTTTCCCGGTTGTAGGTTTCCTGGTACACGGTCAGGCCCGTCGCGCCCGAATCGACCAGCCGCTTGTACCCGTCCGTATCCATGGGGTAGATCTCAAGCGAAACCTGGGTGAAGAGCTCGCGAGCGCGCGTGACGCAACGGGCAATGGTGCCCAGCCCGACCCTCGCCGGGGCCTCGCCGGTCAGGAGCAGGATGGAATCGTAACCCTGCTGCTTGATGGCTGCAAGCTCCTGGTCCAGCTCATGTTCGGTGAGCGTTCTGCGGTTTATGTCGTTGTTCCTGTTGAACCCGCAATAGACACATTCATTGGTGCATTCGTTGGATAGGTAGAGAGGGATGTACATGCCTATGTTCTTGCCGAAGTGTTTCTGCGTGATCGCCCTTGAGCGCAGGGCCATCTGGTCGAGCAGGCCCGCCGCCGCGGGAGCCAGCAGGGACAGGAAATCCTCGAACCGGAGATCCTCCCGGGCCACCGCTCCGCTCGCCTTGGCCAGCTCCTCCGAAAGGACCGCCTTTCCCATGGATGCACGGTCCAGCTTGAGATATTCGTCGTAGAACATTTCACTTCACCAGCCATTCCGTGGGCGACGAGGCTTTCGCCGCGTCCCCTTTCTGCGCCATGCCTCCAAGGTAGGCGAGCCTGCCCGCAAGGACCGCCAGCCTGAACGCCTCCGCCAGTTTCTCGGGGTCGGCCGAGGCGGATATGGCCGTGTTGATCATCACCGCGTCGGCGCCCATCTCCATGGCCAGCGCCGCATCCGAAGGCGAGCCCAGCCCCGCGTCGATGACGACCGGAATGCCCGCCTGCTCGATGATCATTCGGATCGTGTCCGCGGATCTTATTCCCTTGTTGCTCCCTATCGGCGCGGCAAGCGGCATGACGGCAGCGGTGCCGGCGTCCTCGAGCTTCCTGGCAAGCACCGGGTCGGGTCCGATGTACGGCAGCACCACGAACCCCTCCTGCACCAGGATCCGGGCCGCCTTCAACGTCTCATCCCCGTCCGGCCACAGGTATTTCGGGTCGGGAGTGACCTCGAGTTTGACCCAGTTCGAAAGCCCCATGGCCCGGGCCAGGTTGGCGGTGCGAACCGCCTCGTCGGCATTCTGCGCCCCCGACGTATTCGGCAGGATGAATATCTTCCCCGGGTCGAGCGCTGCAAGGATCCCCGCGTCCGGTCTGTTGATATCCACGCGCCTGAGCGCCACCGTGATGACTTCCGCCCCCGAGGCCGCGAGGCATCGGTTCATCACCTCATCCGAGGAGAATTTGCCCGTCCCCATCATGAACCGGCTTTTAAACTCTTTGTCACCGATCTTCAGATTCCCATCCATTTCGTCTCCTTTTTTACTCACAGGTGCGATTGGAATAACAAAAAGCCCCCTGATTGAAAGGGGGCTTTTGTCATTTAAAGCTCCCTCCGGCGGCATTATCCGCGTCAGGTTCGTAGGGTATGATCTCAGACCGCATGAAATTAGCGGCCACCCCTGCTTTTGCTACTCGTTATCTGTTGCCATTCAAAGAATAATTGCCTTTTCGGGTCTTCACCCGCACCCCGTTTATAACGTATTTTAAACGGCATTGCCACTTTTTTATGTTTTTCAACCCAAATGACACGAAAGCTCGCCGGAATCATCGGTTGATCCCTTTTCACCGTGAAGCTAGGATGAACGTGGCGTGTATTCTTACTTTGCAACGAATCAAAGTAATCAAAGGCCCTCGATGCCATCCACCAGCCAACGACTCAACCACTTTACCGAATCGGTCATCCGGCGCATGACCCGCGTGGCCAACACCCACGGGGCGGTGAACCTCTCCCAGGGTTTCCCGGATTTCGATCCCCCGGAAGCCCTTCTGCGGGCCGCCGAGCGCACCGGCCGGGAGGGCCCGCACCAGTACGCCGTCACCTGGGGCGCCGCGAATTTCAGGGCGGCCCTGGCCCGGAAGCAGAGCCGCTTCACCGGGCTGGCCATCGATCCGGATGAGCACGTGGTCGTCACCTGCGGCAGCACCGAGGCGATGATGGTGGCGATGATGACGGCCTGCGACCCGGGCGACAAGGTCATCGTGTTCTCGCCGTTCTACGAGAACTACGTGGCCGACGCCATCCTCTCCGGGGCCGAGCCCATCTACGTCGCCCTGCGCCCCCCGGACTTCTCGTTCGACCGGGGCGAACTCAGGAAGGCGTTCGCCCAGGGCCCCAAGGCGCTGATCCTGTGCAACCCTTCCAATCCTTCCGGCAAGGTGTTCACCCGCGAGGAACTGCTGTTCATCGCCGAATTGGCCCGGGAGCACGACACCTTCGTCATCACCGACGAGGTCTACGAGCACATCATCTATGACCCCTTCGTGCATGTGTCCTTCGCCGCGCTGCCGGGGATGTTCGAGCGGACCCTCACCTGCAGTTCGCTTTCCAAGACCTATTCCATCACCGGCTGGCGCCTGGGCCACCTGATCGCGGCGCCCGAGGTGATCAACGCGGCCCGCAAGGTGCACGACTTCCTCACCGTCGGCGCCGCGGCCCCGCTGCAGGAGGCGGCGGTGACCGCCCTGGAGCTGCCGGACAGCTACTACCTGGAACTCCAGGCCCTCTACGCGGAAAAGCGCGCGGTCTTCCTGGGCTACCTGGACGCCGCGGGCCTGAGCTACACCCGCCCCGACGGCGCCTACTACGTCATGGTCGATATCGGCGAATTCAAGTGCCCCGACGACGTCGCCTTCGCCGAATGGCTGGCCCGGACCGTGGGCGTGGCCGGCGTGCCCGGCTCCAGCTTCTTCCGCGAGCCGGTGCGCCACCTGATCCGGTTCCATTTCGCCAAGCGGCTCGCGACCCTCCGGGACGCCGGCGAACGGCTGCTGGGGCTCCGGGAGCAGGCCCGGGGCGTCACTTGGCCTTGATGTCGGCGCGCCGGGCCAGGTAGTCGCCCAGCACCTGGATGACCTGCACCAGGATCACCAGGGTGATCACGGTGACGATCATGACCCCGGTCTGGTAGCGGTAGTAGCCGAACCGGATCGCCAGGTCGCCGATGCCGCCGCCGCCGACGATGCCGGCCATGGCGGAATAGCCCACCAGGCTGATGATGGTCACGGTCAGGCCGCGCAGGAGCCCCGGCAGGGCCTCCCGGAACAGCACGCCGCGGATGATCATGAAGGGCGAGGCGCCGAAGGCCTGGGCCGCCTCGATGACCCCGGGATCCACTTCGCAGAGCGAACCCTGCACCAGGCGGGCGTAGAAGGCGATGGCGGCCACCGACAAGGGCACCGACGCCGCCTGGGGCCCGATGGTGGTCTTGAGCAGCAGCTGGGTCAGCGGCAGCAGCAGGACCAGCAGGATCACGAACGGCACCGAGCGGATGACGTTGATCAGGAAGTTGCCGATCACGTTGGCCGCCCGGTTCTCCCAGAACAGCCGGCGCTGGGTGATGAACAGGAAGAATCCCAGCGGCACGCCGCCCACCACGGCGAACCCGGTGCTGACCCCGAGCATCAGGAAGGTTTCCTTGAAGGCGTTGAGCAGGTCCGGAAGCAGGCCCAGCAGGTCAGCCATGGAGCACCTCCACGCGTTCGGTGCGGTCGCGGATGAAGGCCACCGCCTCGCCCACCGGGGTGGCGGCCCCGGTCAGGGACACCACCAGGAGGCCGATGGCCCGGTCGCCGATGTACTCGATCTTGCCGTGCAGGATGTTGACCGCCACGCCGAAGCGCCAGGCGGCCTCGAACAGCACCGGGGTCTCCGCCTTCTCGCCCAGGAAGAGGATCTTCAGCAGGGTCCCGTTGATGGCGTTGAGGTGCCGTTCGGGCAGCTCCAGGTTGAAGGTCCGCTCCACCAGTTCGCGGGTGAAGGGGTGGGCCGGCCGGGCGAAGATGTCGTAGACCGCGCCCTGCTCCACGATGCGGCCGCCGTCCATGACCGCCACCCGGTCGCAGACCGCCTTGATCACCGCCATCTCGTGGGAAATGATGACGATCGTCAGCCCCAGCTGCTGGTTGATCTCCTTGAGCAGCGCCAGGACCCCGGCCGAGGTCTCCAGGTCGAGCGCCGAGGTGGGTTCGTCGCAGAGCAGCAGCTCGGGATGGTTGGCCAGCGCCCGGGCGATGCCCACCCGCTGCTTCTGGCCGCCGGAGAGCTGGTCCGGGTACGCCTTGGCCTTGTCGGAAAGCCCGACCAGGGCCAGGATCTCGGGGACCCGCCGGCGGATCTCGGCGCGCGAGCGGCCCGCCACCTTGAGCGCGAAGGCGGCGTTGTCCCACACCGTCCGGGTGTGCATCAGGTTGAAATGCTGGAAGATCATGCCGATCTTCTGCCGCTCGCGGCGCAGCTCCCGTTCCGGCAGGAGGGTGAGGTCGGCGCCGTTGACCAGGACCTGCCCGGAGCGCGGGCGCTCCAGCAGGTTGATGGTGCGCAGCAGCGTGCTCTTGCCCGCCCCGCTGGAGCCGACGATGCCGAACACGTCGCCCTGCTGCACGGTCAGGCTGGCCTCGCGCACGGCGTGGATGCTGGCCTCCGTTCCGGCGCCGGACGGGAAGGCCACTGAGATGTCTTTCAATTCGAGCACGCGTTCCCGCCTTTGCCTGGCTACTTCCTGGCCTTGAGTTTGTCCACCAGCCACTGGGGCTTCTGGAACGACCTGAACATGGACTTGGGGTTGTCGATGGCGGCGGCGAACTCGTTGGACTGCACGATCTCCTTCAGGTCCTTCACCCACGGCTGGCCCAGGTCCGCGGCGCGCACGGCGAACACGTTCTTGGTGTTCTCGTCCAGTTCCTCCACCTTGATGGCGTCGTGGAGGTTCAGCCCGGCGGCGATGGCGAAATTGCCGTTGACCACCGAAGCCGTCGCGCTGTCCAGGGTGCGGGGCAGCTGGGCCGCCTCCAGCAGCTTGAACACCAGGCCCCGGGGGTTCTGGTCGATGTCCTTCTCGCTGGCGGTGGTGGGGCTGATGCCCGGCCTGAAGGTGATCAGGCCGAGCTTGGCCAGGAAGCGCAGGGTCCGGGCCAGGTTGGTGGAATCGTTGGACAGGGTGACCACATCGCCCTTCTTCAGCTGATCGATCGACTTGATCTTCCGGGAATACAGTCCCTGGCCGGCCGTGGGCACGCTGATGACCGGCGCCAGCTTGAGGTTGTGGTCCTTGGCGAACTGGGCCAGGTAGAGCTGATGCTGGAACAGGTTGGCGTCGATGCCGCCGTTGGCCAGGGCGAGGTCCGGCTGCACGTAGTCGCTGAATTCCCGGATTTGGATCCGGTAGCCCTTCTTCACCAGGGACGGCTGCACCGCGGTCTTGAACAGCTCCGAATAGGGACCGGGCACGAAGCCGAAGGTCAGGGTCTTGCCGGCCTGGGCCTGGAGCCCCGTGGCCGTGAACAGCCCCAGGAGCAGGGTGGCGAGGGTCATTCGGCAAAGGGTTCGGACGGCCATGGCCATGCTCCTTATATTTCTTATCAAATTACATGATTGAACACCAGCTGTCAAACCATGTACAAAATTCATGATGCAACCAATGGACAGCCTCCGCCAATCTCTGGAAGCCATCGTCGGGGCCGGGCGGGTCCTGGACCGGCCCGCGGAGCGGGTGGCGTGGTCGGCGGACGCGGGCTTCTACCGGCTGATCCCCCGGGCGGTGGTGTTCGCCGGCAGCGTGGCCGAGGTCCAGGGGCTGTTCCGCTTCAGCCGCGCGGCCGGGATCCCCATGACCTTCCGGGCCGCCGGCACCAGCCTGTCCGGCCAGGCCATCAGTGACGGCATCCTGGTGGAAGTGGCGCGCCATTGGCGGACCGTCGAGGTGCTGGACGGCGGCGCCCGGGTCCGGGTCCAGCCCGGCGCCATCGGCGCCCATGTGAACCTGGCCCTGCGCCCCTGGTCGGCCAAGCTGGGCCCCGACCCCGCCTCCATCGGCACCTGCACCGTGGGCGGCATCCTCAGCAACAACGCCAGCGGCATGTGCTGCGGGGTGGCCCAG
>Ga0181535_10000756_pt1 | contig 46057 bp, 37 predicted proteins | sample PEATcosm2014_Bin_44_FD_119774 | JGI IMG/M metagenome (GOLD analysis project Ga0181535, IMG submission 119774) | Peatland microbial communities from MTU Mesocosm Facility, Houghton, MI, USA - PEATcosm2014_Bin17_30_metaG | ecosystem: Environmental > Terrestrial > Soil > Wetlands > Peat | place... | reverse complement strand
TACAAGCCGGACAAGATCGAGGATCTGACGGCGCTGACGGCGCTGTTCCGGCCGGGACCAATCCAGGGCGGAATGACCGACGACTTTATCGAGCGCAAGTGGGGCCGGCGCAAGGTGGAGTACATGCTGCCGGAGATGGAGAAAGTGCTCAAGGAGACGCTGGGCGTGATCGTCTACCAGGAGCAGGTGATGCAGATCGCCAACGTGCTGGCCAGCTACAGCCTGGGCGAAGCCGATCTGCTGCGCCGGGCGATGGGCAAGAAGAAGCCGGAGGAGATGGCCAAGCAGCGGGACCGCTTTATGAGCGGAGCGGAGGCGCTGGGGCATCCCAAGGGGACGGCGGGCGAAGTCTTCGACCAGATGGAGAAGTTCGCCGGGTACGGCTTCAACAAGTCGCACTCTGCTGCGTATGGGCTGGTCTCGTACCAGACGGCGTATCTGAAGACGCATTATCCGGTGGAGTTCATGGCGGCGCTGCTGACGTCGGAGACCTCGAAGCCGGAGAACGTGGTGAAGTACATCGGCGAGTGCAAGGAGATGGGCATCCGGGTGGAGGCGCCGGACGTGCAAGTCTCCGGGGCGCAGTTCACCCCCCATATCACGCCGGAGGGCGAGTCGATCCGGTTTGGCCTGGCAGCGGTAAAGAACGTGGGCGGCAATGCGATCGAGTCGATCATGAAGGCGCGCGAGGAGGTGGGCGGGCACTTCAAGAGCATCTGGGAGTTCTGCGAGAAGGTCGATCTGCGGGTGATGAACAAGCGGGTGATCGAGTCGCTGATCAAGGCCGGGGCGCTGGACTCGCTGGGCCAGCGCGGCCCGCTGATGGCGGCCGTGGACAAGGCGATGGAGCGGGCGCAGAAGGCGCAGCGCGATGCGGCGCAGGGACAGACGGGACTGTTCGGGCTGTTCGACGAGGCTCCCAGGGCAGGGCATAGCGGCGACGACCTGCCGCACGTGGCCGACTGGGAAGAAGGCGAGCGGCTGGCCAATGAAAAAGAGGTGCTGGGCTTCTTTGTCTCCGGGCATCCGCTGGATAAATACGCGGAAAAGCTGCGCAACCTGACGGGCGTAATTCCCGTGGCCGAGGCGCTGGAGCGGAAGCCGCCGGAGAAGCGCTGGGGCCAGCAGGCCGACCCGGCGGACGAGATTCTGGTGGCGGGGATGATTCTGGGTCTGCGGGTGCAGAAGAGCAAGCGCGACCAGAAGCTGTATGCGCAGGCTGCGCTGGAAGACGCGACAGGCAAGATCGAACTAATCTGCTTCTCGCGCGACTATGAACGGCTGCAAGGGCAGTTGAAGATTGAAGCGCCGGTGCTGGTGCGCGGGGTGCTGATGGGCGACGAGGACGCGGCGCCGAAGATTTCCGTCAGCTCGGTCCAGGCGCTGGAAGAGGTGCAGGTGAAGCTGCCGACGGGCATTCGGATCAGGATCAACCTGGACCGGGCGACGGAGGAGATGTTCGCCGGGGTGAAGAACGCAGCGGATGCCGCGCCGGGACCGGGCAAGGTGATGGTGCAACTGGAAAAGAAGGGCGAGTACGCGGTAATCCTGGAGCCGGAAGGGATGAGCGTGGCTGCGGACAAAGGCTGGGTGGAGCGGGTGGAAGAACTGGTGGGCAAGGGGACGGTGCAGGCGCTGGGATAGTGTCCAGCTTTCCCACCCTTGCCGCACGGACAAAGACGCGGCAAGGATGGGGCACGGAGAAGTGTGCTGGATTCGCCTTGGCTTACGCGGAGACCGGCTCGGTTTCCGATTGCAAGCGCACGATCCGGTAGACGTTGATCGCGACGAGCACGAGACCGACGACGATGCCCGCCGGGAAGAGGGTCGCCATCCAGTAGTTGACCGCATGGGTGATAGCCGCTGCTTTGTCCGAAGCGACGTTGGGGATTGCGATGCCGGCCAGGATCGTGGCTTTCAACAGCCAGCAGAAGAGCGCCGCTCCCAGCGCATCGGAGAGAAGACGGAATGCTGCCCGGCTGGGGGTCCAGAAGGGATGCATCAGGTTCGCGGCCGCAAAGGCGGCATTGGCGAGCGCCAGGAGCAGATAGCTCCAGAAAAACCATATCCATTGAGGATTGAGAGAGATTTCGACCGTCGAACCGATGCGCACAAGCGGAGAGTGCAGGTAGGCGGCCCACCAGACGATGAAGAGCAGGTTAACTGCCAGTTCTACGGAAGAACTGCCGCGCGGGATGAGGTTGGGTTTGCGGACGGGCGGGAGTTTGCTCGGATTCCAGCGATCGAAGAAATGCAGCCTGTTTTGCATTCGCTCCAGAACGGCGAAGGCGATGGTCAAGACACCGACGACGACAAACGCCGTGCCAAAGAATGAGCCCCACATGGAGGCGATTGCGGCGAACCAGGAGGAACTGGTCTGCTGGGCGCGATAGACGGGGCTGAAGGTCATCAGCCCGCCCCATACCAACAGCCACGGAATCAGGTAGCACAAGGCCACGATCTTCAACACAAAGCGGTAGACGGGGAATAGTCCCGGTCCGATGAGGTGTTCCTGGGGCAGGAAGCGGTTGGCCACAAGCAGGGGGTGGCCGCGCTGTTTGAGAACGGTTTCAACTTCGGCTTCGGTCAGCTTGCGACCGAGGCCGGCCTCGCGCTCTTCGATCTGGGCGTGGATATCCGCAGAGAGTTCAGCGATGATGTCGTGCTTCTGCTGCCGGGGCAACCAGAAGCCGACGGCCTGCAGGTAGCGTTCAATCAGTTCCATGATCTTGCTCCTTCAAAACCTGGTGGATGGATGAGTCGATGCCCCGCCACTCGGCGAGCAACTGATCGAGAACCTCTGCGCCGCCGGCTGAGAGAAGGTAAAAGCGCTTCTTGCGCTTGTCTTCCTCGCGCCATTCGCTGGCCAGCAGACCCTGGCTTTCAAGCCGCCGCAGCAGGGGGTAAAGGGTGCCTTCATCGATTTCCAGGCCGTGTTCAGCCAGGGTTTTGCGCAGCGTGTAGCCATACTGTTCGCGGCGCAGGGCCGCCAGGACGGCCAGCACCAGGCAGCCGCGGCGGAGTTCGAGTCGGAGGTTTTCAAACGAGTCTGGGTTCATAGGGTGTACCGGGTGTTGCATAGTGTGTCATACATACTGTGCAATACACCGTATAAGATGTCAAGTGTTTTTTTGCCGTGGCAAGCACGTGGTTTGAGTGGGAGTTGGGGAGTGTTCAGCGTCGCAACAATGAAATACTAGAGCCAGAGAAACCGGCAGAAGGTTTTGGCCTCACATGGTGGAGGACTCTGGGAAACCTGCGAGTTTCAAAGACTTGCGCCGGGAAATGGGAGAAAGAATGCACAATCGCCGTCTGGGAAATGGACCGCTGGAAGTTTCGGAGTTGAGTTTTGGGACCTGGCTGACGGTGGCCGGCGGAATTGGCCGCGAGCAGGCGATTCGCTGCATCCATGCGGCGGTGGACCACGGGATTACGTTGTTTGACACGGCCAACCAGTACGGAGCGGGCGAGGCGGAGCGGGTGTTGGGCGAGGCGCTGCGGGCCTATCCGCGCGACCGGTATCTGGTGGCCACCAAGCTCTATTTTCCCGTGGGCGACGAGCCGGATCACGGGCTTTCGGCGGCGCAGATCGAGAAGCAGTTGAACCGCTCGCTGGAACGGCTCGGCGTGGAGACGATCGATCTCTACCAGTGCCATCGCTACGACAAGGAGACGCCGCTGGAGGAGACCCTGACCGCGCTGGACCGGGCGGTGAAGGCCGGCAAGGTGCGGGCCATCGGCTTCAGCGAGTGGACGGGCGAACAGATCGACGCCGCGGCGGCCATCGCGGGCGCGGGCGGGCTGACGGCGTTCTCGTCGAGCCAGCCGCAGTACTCGATGCTGTGGCGCAAGCCGGAGGGCAAGGTTTTTCCCGCCTGCGCGCGGCATGGGATTGGGAACCTGGCGTTTTCGCCGCTGGCGCACGGGGTTCTGACGGGGAAATACGCGCCGGGCCAGCCGCCGCCGCCGGGCAGCCGGGCAGCCAGCGAGCAGATGAACGTCTTCATGGAGTCGGCTGGGCGGCATTTTCGGTCGGATTACCTGCTCGAAGCGGTGGCCGAACTCAAACCGATTGCGGCGGATTTGGGGCTGACCATGGCGCAGATGGGGCTGGCCTGGGTGCTGCGGCGGGCAGAGGTCGCTTCGGCGATCATCGGAGCCTCGCGGCCGGAGCAGATTGCCGACAATGTGCGGGCGATCGGCGTGAAGCTGCCGGAAGAGGCGCTGAAACGGATGGACCGGGCCGTGGGCGGGGTTGTGGTGTGGGAGTAATGGCTGCGGTAAAGGGAATTGAAAGGCAATAAAGAACTTTAGTTATAGGTATCCCACCTTAACCGATTCGCAAAGAACGCGAATCGGCGAAGGTGGGGCACCCCGTAGTTCCAGATCAAGCACCCGATCACTTCAGGTGAGACGTCTGCTAACTTACGCAAAGGCGCTGGGCCCACTGGCGGACGGAGGCGGGGCTGAGGGGCTGGCCGTTGTCTTCGCTGGCGGCTAACTGCACGGCCAGGTTGCCGATGGTGGAGCTTTCCGGCTCGCCGGTTTCGACGGGCAGGCCGGTGCGCTGTTCGGTGAGTTGGACGAGCAGCTTGTTGCGGCTGGCTCCGCCGAGGATGTGGATGCGTTCGAGCTTGCGGCCCAGCATTCGTTCGAGAGCGGCGAGGGCGGAGGCGTAGCGGGCGGCGAGGCTCTCGAAGATCAGCCGGGCAAAGACGGGCTCGTTGCCGGCAACGTCCGGGATGGGTTCGAGACCCAGGCGGGCAAGTTCGTTGTTGATGCGCTCGGGCATGTTGGAGTCGAGCAGTAGCGGCTCGGCGTCCACGTCGATCACACCCTCAAGAGGCTTGCACGCGGCAGCGTTTTGGACGAGCGATTCGATGGAACAGGAGCGGCCCGCGGCGCTCCACGAATCCATACATTGCCTGAGCAGCCACATGCCGTTGACCAGGGAGTGGAAGCAGAGATCGCCGGTGGCCGCGCCTAAGTTGGTGTAGCTGGCGTCGAAGGCTTCGCGGGTGGTGACCGGCGCGGCGGCCAGCGTGCCGACGATGGACCAGGTGCCGGAACAGATGTAGGCGGTGGAAGCGAGGCTGGCGGGGATGCCGGCGATGGCCGAGGCGGTATCGTGGCAGGCGGGCGCAATGAGCTGGGTTTCGCGGAAGGCGTCGAGCTGGGCCAGAGGCCCTTGCAGGCGGCCGAGGATGGCGCCGGAGTGGACGATGGGCGGAGCGGCGTCGAGAGGCAGATCGAGCAGGCGGAAGAGCTCGGGCGACCAGTCGCGGGTCCTGAGATCGACGAGGCCGGTGTGGCTGGCGTTGGTGTACTCGGCTACGCGGCGGCCGCCGAGCCAGTAGAGGACATATTCCGGCAGCATGACCCAGGGAGCATGAGGGTGGATACCGGCCGCGGGATCGGCGAGCAACTGGTAGACGGTGTTGATGCGGAGCGGGAGCGCGCCGGTGCGTCCGAAGAGCTCGAAGGGCGGCGCGAGCTTGTCCGCAGCCTCTTTCGTGGCGACGGTGCGCTCGTCGCGATAGCAGAAGGGTTCGCGGAGCGCGCTGCCGTCGGGAGCCAGACGCACGTAGTCCACCGACCAACTGTCGACGGCGATGGAGGCTACGCCTTCGGGTGCGGCTTGCGCGGCCTTGCGCAGACCCTCTTCGAGGCCGGCAAGGATAGTTTCGAGCGGCCAGTGGAGCGAGGCGCCGCGATGGACCGGGCCGTTGGGGATGCGGTGAATGAGCTCGATGGCGGGACGGCCGGCGTTCCAGCGGAGCAGGGAGACGCGGCAGCTTTCGGCGCCTAAATCAATGGCTATACGTGCGGGTTCTTGCATGGCAGCGGATCAATCTCCATTTGTTGATTCGGCGCAGTTGGGCGGAACCTACGAAAGGCAACCGCAGGTCCTTCGACTCCGCTGCGCTCCGCTCAGGATGACAGCATTTTGTGTTGGCCCGAACTGTTGGATCTGGATGGTTAAGTTCATCGAGTTCATCGCAAAAACGCTTCCGGCAGTCCGCCGTCCACGGGAATGAGATGGCCGGTGGTGCGGCGCGCCCGCGGGCTGGCGAGGAAAAGAATGGCCTCGGCGCAGTCGGCCGGGTCGATGGGTTGTAGAGTGAGCGTGCGCCCGGCATAGAAGCTGGCGAGCAGGTTGCGCAACTCGTCGTCGGAGAGCGAGTCCTCGAAGGGGATCTCGTATTTGACGAGCGAGGCGCGGACACGGTCGCGCGGGAACATGGTGGAACCCTTGACCACCGTGGCCGGGCTGATGCCGTTGACGCGCACGCGCGGCGCCAGCGAGACGGCCAGCTCGCGGACCAGGTGCGAGAGGGCAGCCTTGCTCACGTCGTAGGCTTCGCTGCCGCGCTTGGGGACGACCGCATTGGCCGAGCTGGTGAGGACGATGGAGCCATCGAGTTCCTGCTCGGCAAAGAGTTTGGCGGCTTGGTCGGCGAGCAGGTAGTTGGCGGTTACGTTCACGTCGAGCGTGGCGGCCCAGAGAGCGTCGGGAATCTTGCCGTCGGGCGACGACGGGAAGAGGGCCGCAGTGTTGATGAGAATGTCGATGCCGCCGAAGGCCGCGACGGTGGCATCGAGAGCCTTGGCGATAGCTTCGCGGCTGCGGATATCGACCGCCGTGCTGGCAACGAACTCCGCCTGCGTGACGGTCTTCAAGTCGTCGGCGACCTTGGTTGCGGCGGCCTGGTCGCGGTCGGCCACCATGACGTGGGCTCCGCGCGCGGCAGCCAACAGAGCGGCTTCGCGGCCAATGCCGCTGCCTCCGCCGACGATGAGGGCGATGCGACGGCTGAGTTCCTTCTCGGGCGGCTGGCGGCGGAGTTTGGCCTCTTCCATGGCCCAGTATTCGATGCGGAATGCCTCAATGGCCGGAAGAGCGACGTAGTTGGAGAAGACTTTGAAGCTCTCCGGCGCCATGCCCTGGCCGCACTGGGGCAGCGTGCCTTTCACTTCGTCTTCGGCAAGGAGGGTTGCGCCCTCCATAACGTGGATGGCGTTGGTATAGAACTCGCCAACGATGCGGGCCTCGGTCTTGCTTTTGCCGAAGCTGAAGATGCCCAGGCCGGGGATGAGGACAACGGTGGGGCTGGCGTCGCGCAGGGCAGGCGAATCGGGCGTGGCGAAGGAGTGGTAATAGTCGCGGTACTGCTGGCGGTATTCGTCGAGGGAGAGCGAGATTTGCTGCTTGAGGGCGTCGAGACCGGCATCGGCCGCCCAGGGCACAAAGAGCGGGCGAATCTTGGTGCGGATGAAGTGGTCGGGGCAACTGGTGCCCAGGAAGGACAGTTCTCTGGCGTGGGCTGAGTTGACGAACTGGAGGACGTCGGGAGCGTCGGTGAAGCTTGATATCCAACGATTCTGACTGCTGACGCGGCCGCGCAGATAGGGTGCGATCTGGACAGCGAGCTGATGACGGTCCGGGCGGGCGGGAATGGCTTCGCCGCCGAAGCGGCTTTCGCCCTTGGCTTGGGCGTGGCGCGCGATAAACTGGCCGATCCGGTCGATGACGGTGAGCGTGTTCAGATAGCACTCGCGCTGCGTCTGGCCCCAGGTGAAGAGGCCGTGACCGCCGAGGACGATGCCGTCGCAGCCGGGATTTTCAGCGACGGCCCGGCGCATCATCAGGCCCAGCTCAAAGCCGGGGCGCTGCCAGGGAAGCCATAGGAGAGAGTGGCCGAAGTCGCGGTTGAACTCTTCCATTTTGGTTTTGCCGTTGGCCGAGGCGGCCAGCGCGATGGCCCAGTCGGGGTGCAGGTGATCGACGTGCGGGAAGGGAAGAAAACCGTGGAGCGGAGTGTCGATGGAGGCGGCAACGGGGTTGTTGCGGAAGGCGCAGAGGGCGTACATGGGCACCATGTCATCTTCGGTGTCGACGCCTTTGTAACTGCGTTCGAGCGAGAGCAGCTTCTGCTGGTAGAGGGTGGCGAAGCCGGCGCGGCGAATGCTGCCCAAATCTCCGCCGGAGCCTTTGACCCAGAGGACTTCGACAGAATCGCCAGTGAGCGGGTCGCTTTCAACGATCTTGGAGCTGGTGTTGCCGCCGGCAAAGTTGGTGATGCGCAGGTCAGAGCCGAGGAGGTTGGAGCGGTAGCGCAGCAGTTCCGGCTCGTCGAGAGTCGCGGCGAGGGTGGGGTCCCAGCGGTCCTGGAGGAATTTGAGGGCAGGGGAAGCGGGAGTCGCCTGGGTCATATACACCACTTTACGGGGAATGGGCCGAGCGTGGACAGGATAGCACTTTGAAAAGCAATAGAGAATCTATTTCGTGAAAGGATTTTCGTCCCTGGACGTGCAAGGGAAGCGACCTTGTGAGGCAGGTGCGAGCGGGTTCTAGGATTTCTCTTCCGCGCCGATGGTTTCAGGGGTCACGGCGCGGTGGCGCACATAGTTGTAGGGCGGCACAGTGTAGCCGCGCAAGAGGGCGATGCCGAGCTGGATGAGGCGGGGGCCGTAGGTCTCGACCTCGTGGGAGATGGAGCCGATGATGGCGCTCTTGCCGGAACGCATCTCTTCGATGACTTCCGGGATGCAGTCCTGGCCGGCGATGGCGAAGTCCTGCTCGCGCTCGGAGAGGCGGGCGGCTTCAAGGACGCCGAGGGCGCTGGAATCGGTGGCGGCGGCGACCAGGATGCGCTCGCCCTTGCGATGGCTGCGGAGAAACTCGGCCACCGCGTGCTGGCTGGGCAGCCTCATGCCGCGGCCCTCGATCTGAACGAAGCGGTCGGCGGGAATCTCGCTGAGCCGTTCGCGAATGCCGTCGAAGGCGCCGGTCATGCGGCTCTGGACAAAGCTGCCAGCCTCGGAGAATCCGACGCCGAGGATCCAGTCGACCTTGCCTCTCCACTTGCGCTGGGCATATTGGGCGAGCAGGGTTCCGGCTTCAAAGCCGACCTCGAAGTTATCCACGCCGAAATAAGTGGAATTGGGGTGGGGCACATCGATGGCCACCAGGGGAATCTCGGCCTTCTTGAAGATGTGGGCGACGCGGGGCGCAACGTACTCCTCGGCCTGGAATTCGAGCACCAGATCGACCCGCTTGGCGACAAACTCCTCGGCATTCTGGACGGCGACGTCGGGATTGTAGCGGTTATCCAGGATAAGCAGCTCGACGCCGGATGCAGCGGCTGCGGCCGTTACGCTCTGGGCCACGGCGACGGAAAAGGGCAGCTCCGCGCTCTGCACGGCCAACCCGAAACGCAGGCGGCGCGGACGCGAAACCAGGCGGTAAAGGCCGTTCTGCGCCTGGGCCACGTAGCCACGATGGACCAGGGTCTTGAGGATGCGATAGACGCTGGTCTTGGAGATCTGTGTCTGCTGGTAAACATCTTCCAGAGTGACCGGGACGTGGTTCTGCTCCAGCAGTTCGAGAACATCGAGCGCCTTGGACAAAATGGGAATCAGGTAGAGCCGTTTGATCTTCGCCTTGGCCAATCGCTCGTCTCCTGCAAGTGCTTTTCCGTAAGGGGAAGGCTACACGCCAGGATAGCCCTTTTCAAGCGTAAGCGCTGGCGGATGAAGCGCGATTGCCCCGCTCGCGGCCGATGCGCTCGACATAGCCGCTGACGCGGAGGGCGGCAATGGGGTCGGCGGGCAGGCCGCGCGTCTGGCGCCAGGCGGCGGCCAGCGGACGCACGTCACGCCAGAATGCGCCGCGGAAGAGTTCCTCGGCCGCGACCAGATCGCAGGACTCCTGATGGACGGCCAACTGCTCGCGATCGACCAGGGCGGCCTTGAGCCAGAGATCCTGGGCCGTGACGACCGTTTGCACCGTGGCCTCGATCTTTCCCTTGAGGTTGTGGCTCTGGTCGATCATGAACGCCACCACTCCGAGGTTTGACGCTTCGGAGTGAGCGCTTAGCAACTCATGGAAGATGCGGAAGATCTGGTAGGGATCGATGGAGCCGAGGGTGAGGTCGTCGTCGGCGTAGCGGCGGTCGTTGAAGTGGAAGCCGCCGAGCAATCCGGTGTGAAGCAGCCAGGCAACGATCTGCTCGATGTTTTGCGAGGAGTAGTGGTGGCCGGTATCGACCAGAACGCGAGCCTGCGGACCGGCCTGGCGGGCCATCTGCGAGGCCATGCCCCAGTCGGCGATGTCGGTGTGATAGAAGGCCGGCTCGAAGGGCTTGTACTCGATAAGCAGCCGCTGCTCCGGCGCCAAGCGGGCATGTGCAGCGCACAGGGCCTCTTCAAGCCAGCCAATGCGCTTGCGGATGCTTTGGGAGCCGGGATAGTTGGAGCCGTCGGGCAGCCAGAGGGAGATATCGCGCGAGCCCAGCCGCTTGGCAATCTCGATGGAATCCAGCATGTGCTGCAGCGCCCGCGCGCGGACTTCCGGCGAAGGATTGCAGAGCGAGCCGAATTTGTACTCCTGGTCCTGAAAGAGGTTGGGGTTGATGGAGCCGGCACGCAGACCGAAGCGGCCCTCGAGCTCCCGCACAGCAGGCACGTCCTCGACGCCGTTGGGCAGGTCCCAAAGCACATGGAGAGTGAGCGTGGGGGTTACGCCGGTGAGGCTGTTCACCTCTGCCGCGTCGGCGAATTTCTCCTCGATGGTCGATGCGGCGGCCGCTTGCAGGTACTTGCCAAAGCGAGTTCCCGTGTTGGCGAATCCCCAGGAGGGAATCTCGATCCGGAACGAATCCAGTGCCTGAACCGCGAGGTCAAAAGCGGCGGATTCCGATTGCGTCATCATGCTTTACCTCTTGCCGGGGCAGCCGTCCCGGTCTCAAATCTGCCTTTTTGTGCATCTGGACCCGTGAAGGGAATGCGGTTCATGGGCGCCTTCGGTACGAATCAGTGCGATCTCTGCCGGTGCCCTGGCTCCAGGAGTCCGGGCAGCCCTTTGGCAACTGCGAGAGCGATCGGGCAGCGCTTCCCCATCAGTCCCGCGCGCGGACTGAGAAGTCGTCCGCCAGTCAGCGGAAAGAGAATACCGAGACAGCAACGGAAAGAAAGCGGGGTGCGCATGCCGACACCAGTTCTCACGCCGGAAGGACGTGGAAAGGAAATGGTATTCGATAGAAACACGAATTGTCTATTGCAATTCATTTTTCAACAGAATCGGCATTCGGCACGTTCGATGCTCATTCCGACTTTGAGAAGGAGTGTCCGTTCACCCCGGCGGTCCGGAAATGCCTTTCAATGCGGGCTTTCGATGGACAGAGCATTGTCTTCAGGGAAAAAACGAAAGAATTTCTGTTCTCGATGCCGCGGCAAGCGGATGGGCGCGGCTCATCGGGGCTTTGCGCCGCGGGTTAGCAAGCGCTGGTCTGTTTTTCTCGCGACGGTCAACCTGCACGCACCAAGCGCCGTCTAACGGTTAGACTGCTTTGCTGTTACGATGGGCAGGCGCTCGATTCCCGGGCGGGTTCCCATCCAGATTCACGGGTTGTTCCTGAGTGGCGAACGGATGCGCAAAAACGGAAAAGGGCCGGAATCTTCCCCGATTGAGAGATTCATCTATGCTGTGCGAGCGGAAGGGTTTTCTGTTCGATCCGGAGGCAAAACGGCCTAACTGTATGACGCCTGCGGCATCAAATTAACGGCGGAACACCGGCGTATTTACTTCATTCAGCATTTTTTTAGTTGGAGCCGCAACTTTTCGTGTTTTCGGGGTTCTTCCCCGAAGAAAGGGTCTAGGAAAACCACTATGCGTTCCCTGCGTTCCCTCCCCCTCTTTGCAGTGGCCAATGCATTGCTGTGCTCGACGGCATTGATGGCCCAGAATTCCATCCCAGCCGTCCGCATCACAAGTCCAATTGACGAAAGCCAGCGTATAACGCTCAAGGGCACGGTGCATCCTTTGGCGAACGCGGCCAACGACCGCGGAGCCGCGCCCGACAACATGGCGCTGGAACGCATGCATCTGGTTTTGAAGCGCAGCGACAGCCAAGAGACAGCGCTGCGCCAGCTCATCGGCGAGATGCACACTCCAGGCTCGGCCAACTACCACAAATGGCTGACGCCGGATCAGTTCGGCAAGCAGTTCGGACCCTCCGACCAGGACATCGCGACCGTGGAAGCCTGGCTAAACGGGCACGGTTTCAGCGTGACCAAGGTCAATCCGGGCAAGCTGACGCTCGAGTTCACGGGCAGCGTTGCTCAGTTCCGTTCGTCCTTCCACGTCCAAATCCATAAATATGTGGTGAATGGCGAAACGCACTACGCCAATGCGGGCGATCCGCAGATTCCGGCGGCGCTTGCGCCGGTGGTGGGCGGATTTGTTTCGCTCAACAACTTCCGTCTGAAGCACTACACCCATGTGCTGGGCAAGGCCGAGTACGATCCCAAGACAGACAAGGCCACGCCGGAGTGGACGATGGGCCCGGGCAGTCCGGCCTATCAGGACAATTTCGTTCTCTCGCCCGGCGATTATGCGGTCCAGTACGACCTGAATCCGCTGTATAGCGCGGGAGTCAACGGAGCGGGACAGACCATTGCCATCGTCAACGAATCCAATATCAATGTCGGTCTGGTGAATCAGTTCCGCACCCTCTTTGGCCTGCCGGCCAATCCGCCGCAGGTCATCATCGACGGCAACGACCCCGGCGTGGACGGCATCAACAATCCCGACGGCCCCAACTATGCCTCGGTGGAGGCCTACCTGGATGTCGAGTGGTCGGGAGCGGTGGCGCCGGACGCCACCATCGACCTGGTGATCGGCGCCGATACGGCGCTTGAAGAGGGCCTTATCCTGGCCGGCGAGCACGCCGTATACGCCAATGTTGCGCCCATCATCAGCCTGAGCTTTGGCCAATGCGAAGCGTCGCTGGGCACCTCGAACGCCTTTCTGAGCCAGCTCTACGAGCAGGCCGCCGCGCAGGGCATCACCGTGCTGGTCTCCACAGGAGACAACGGCTCGGCCGGGTGCGACGACGACAATTCGCAGGAGTATGCGGTCGACGGGCTGAATGTCAGCGGCTTTGCTTCCACGCCGTACAACGTAGCCGTTGGCGGCACGGACTTCTATTACAGCGCCTGGAACCTGGGCGACACGGCGATCGACAGCCAGCTTGCCACCTACTGGAACACCACCGCCAGCAATAACACACCCACGGTTTCGATCAACGCAAGCAACGCTCCAATTCCCGAGCAGCCCTGGAACGACAGCCAGTATGGCCTGAACATCTGGAGCACGTACACAGAGAGCGGCAATACCGAGACCAGCATGGCAGGGGGCAGCGGAGGAACGAGCGCCGTCTACACCACCAAGCCGGTGTGGCAAACGGGATTCGGCGATACGGCGCGCGATCTGCCCGACGTTTCGCTCTTTGCCGCAAACGGAAACAACGACAGCTACTATCCCATCTGCGCCACCGACGGCGATTGCCAGCCGGTTTCGAGCAGCGGGACGGTGCAGATCTACGGCGTGGGCGGCACCTCGGCTTCCACCCCGTCGTTTGCGGGCATGATGGCGCTGGTCAACCAGAAATACGGGCGCCAGGGGCAGGCAGATTTCGTGCTCTATCCGCTGTCGAAGCAGTTCCCGCAGAGCTTCCGCAGCGTCACTGTTGGGACCAACGCCGTGCCTTGCGCCGTGGGTTCAACGAATTGCATCTCGGTTACCAACCCCATCACCGTCGCCATTACGGAATCCGATGGAGCGACCATTGATGTGACGGAGGGCGAGATCGGCACCGGTTCGACGCCGGATTACAACGCCGTTGCCGGCTACAATCTGGCCACCGGTCTGGGCACGGTGGACGCCAATCAACTGGTCACCAATTGGGGCAGCGTCACGTTCGCCAAGACCGGAACGACGCTGACCGTTTCTCCGACGACAACCATTACTCACGGGGCTACGGTAACCCTTTCGGGCAACGTGACCGCCGCAAGCGGCACGCCCACCGGCGATGTTGCTCTGATGACCGACAGCACGGAGCCGGTGCAACAGGGACAGACATTCTTCACCCTGACCGGCAGCGGGTCTTACTCGGGTACAACCACCACCTTGCCGGGCGGCAGCTATAACCTCTGGACCAATTACGGCGGCGACGCCAACAACGCCGCGAGCACCTCGACCAAGGTGCCGATTACCGTCAATCCGGAGAGCAGCGGGATCTTCTTCCAGGCGATTTCGCCTCAGGGCTCCGTCTCGGCCGGCCAAACGGTGAGCGGGAGCATCGACTATGGCACGCAGATGCTGCTCAGCGCGCAGGTGGCTCCCAGCACGCAACTGACGGCGCTGGAGAACTGCCAGAACAACAACGTGGGCTGCGCGAATGTGAGCTTTACGATGCCGACCGGGACGGTGACCTTCTCCGACAGCGGCTCGGCTCTCAACACGGCCGCGATCAATGCCGAGGGCGACGCCGAATATAACGCGCCGTTCGCGGTGGGTTCGCACGCGGTTACCGTCAGCTACGCGGGAGACAACAGCTACAGCGGCTCGACGGCCTCGGCCATCAACTTCACAGTTGCCAAGGACACGCCGTCCTTCAATCTGTACGCGCCCATCGCCACGAGCAACAACCAGTTGATCAACGGCTCCGGACAGCCGACGGTGATGACCGTCGTGCTGGAGAACGGCGCGCAGAACACGTACGCGTCCTCCTCGGCCATTTACCCCGTGCCGGTCGCTCCGCCGACGGGTTCGGTCACCGTGAGCGGCTTCCCCTCCGGCGTGCCCACCAGCGCGACTCTGAGTCCGATCGTCGATGGGTCAACTGGGTCCGTGGGCAGTGTGGCTACCTTCACGATTCCAGCCAGCACAGCCACGGGAAACTATAACGTCACATTCAACTACGCCGGAGATTCGAACTACACCGCCATCACGCCTGAACAGGGAACGATTCCGGTGGTGGGCACGAGCGGCCTGGCTTCCACAATCAGCGCGACCATGAGCGGGAGCATCTCGCCCAACTCTACGATCACGGTGACAGGAACCGTGACCGGCCAGAGCGGGCACGCGGCGCCTAGCAGCAGCACTTCCTCCGGAACCGGCGTGGAGGTCTATGCGTCGGGGTTCACACTGGGCGTGGTTCAATTCTCGTCGAGTTCGGGAGACGCTTCGAACTTCTCGTTCACCTTGAGCAGTCAGGTCCTGCTGCAGGGATCCAACTTCATCACCCTGCAGTACTCGGGCGACACCAACTACGCTCCGTCCGCCGTGATTCTGAACAGCGGCAGTCTGATCGCGAATCCGCTTTCCGACTTCACGCTGGTGCCGCAGACCACCATTGTTCCAGTGACCGCGGGCAGCAGCGGGACGGATACGATCAACCTGGCCTCGGTGAACGGCTTCAGCGGCAATGTAAGCCTGAGCTGCACGGCGGCAGCGGGCATCACCTGCTCGGTTTCGCCCACGGCGGGCCTGAGCAGCGGCGGCAGCGCCACGGCGACGCTCACCGTGAACGCCCCGGCCGATACGGCGAACCAGACGTATAACGTGCTGATCACGGGCAAGGATCCGACGGGAGAATACGTCCACACGCTGGGCGTGACGGCGGTGGTGACCGGCTCACCGGCCGGCGCCACGAGCTTTGCCCTCAGCAACAGCGGCAACCTGACCCTGGATGCGGGGATCAACACAGGGAACACTTCGACGATCACCGTGACGCCGGTGGGCGGGTTTACCGGAACGGTCGATCTGAGCTGCTCTGTCAGCGGCCCATCGGGCGCAACCAGCCCGGCGACATGCGGCCTGGCTTCGCCGTCTGTCGCTTCCGGGTCGGGGACGGACGTGCTGACCGTGACGACCACCTCGACGACCACCTCCGGGGTGTATACAGTGACGGTGACCGGCACCGGAACCTCGACTGCCACGGGCGCCGCCATAACGGCGACCACAACCGTGACGGCCAACATCGGGACGCCGAATTATGGCTTTACCCCGGCTCCCCCCAGCATCACGATCAGCGCGCCGGGCGGCAGCGGAACGACGACGGTGACCATCACGCCGACGAATGGATTCACCGGCACGGTGAGCCTGAGTTGCGTGGTGACAACGAGTATCAACAGCCCCAACGACCTGCCGACGTGCAGCGTGCCGGCTTCGGTTGCAATCACCGGCTCGACGGCGGGCACGGCTATGCTGACGGTGAACACCACGGCGGCGACGACCTCGATGAACGGGACGCAGAAGCTCTTCTGGCCATCGGCGGGCGGAGCGGTTCTGGCGCTGGTCTTCCTCTTCGGCATTCCGAAGCGGCGGCGTAACTGGATGACGATGGTGGGGCTGCTGGTCCTTCTGGTTTCCGTAGCCGGGCTGGGCTGCGGCGGAGGCGGCGGCAGCAACGGCGGCGGAGGAGGTTCGGGGAACTCCGGCACCACCACGGGAGCCTATACGGTGACCGTAACCGGCACTTCAGGGAGCATCACCCAGACCGTCGCGGTGAGCCTGACCGTCAACTAACCATATCCATATCCATGAGCAGGACGCCTTGGCCCTTCCTTCGGGAAGGGCCAAGGCGTTTTTGGAGGGCTGGGGGAATGGGTTGGGTGGGTGGAATCCCATAGCTGCGCAAGAACACGCTCGTGCGGAGGGTTCCCATGTCATAGAAGAGCGCGAGTAAACAGCTTGCGGAATCAAAGCTGTCTTCGAGCGGACCCCTAAAAAGCAAACCTCAGGAGCATTCCGCTCAGAATGCCAGAAAGGATGAGGCGCGGGGCTTCTAGATGAGGAAGGGAGGGACGGGGGAACTGCGGCTGTGGAACCCCAGGTCTCGGCGTCGAGACCTGGGGTTTCGGTGAGTCTTGGTTGAATGGGAAGACCGTTCGATTGGTGGTTACCTGGCCAGCTTGTCGAGGTCGAGATTGAGCAAGAGAACGTTGACGCGGGGTTCGCCGAGGAGACCCAACTGGCGGGCGGCGATGTGCTGCTCGATGAGCTTGCGGACGGTATCCTCGTTCAGGTTGCGCGCCTTGGCGACGCGCGAGGCCTGGTAGTAGGCGGCATCGGGAGTGATGTCGGGATCGAGGCCGGAGGCGGAGGTGGTGACCAGGTCGATGGGGACGGGATGGCCTGGGTTCGCGGCGGCCAGCTTATCGATGGAGCCCTGGATGCGGTCGACGAGAGCCTTGCTGGATTGGGCCAGATTCGAGCCGCTCGAGGCGGTGGCATCGTAGCCGTTGCCGGCGGCCGAGGGGCGGGGATGGAAGTAACGGTCACTGGTGAAGCTCTGCGCCAGCAGTTCCGAGCCGACGATCTGGCCGTCCTTGAGGATCAGGCTTCCCGCGGCCTTGTGCGGGAAGAGGACGCCGGCGATGCCGGTGACCAGGAGCGGATAGCCGAGACCCAACAGGACGGCGGTAACAAGGGTAAAGCGAATGGATGTTTTCCAGACGGAATGCACGGATGATCTCCTTGCGGGGCTGGCCGGGACCCCAATTCTCAAGCCAGATGCACAGCTACCAGGAACAAGTCGATGGCCTTGATGCCGAGAAATGGCACGATGATGCCGCCTACGCCGTAGAGGAGCAGATTGTTGCGCAGCAGGATATCGGCGGCCTTGGGCTCGTACTTGACGCCCTTGAGAGCCAGCGGGATGAGGGCCACGATGATGACCGCGTTGAAGATGACCGCGGAGAGGATGGCCGACTGGGGCGAGTGCAGGTACATGATATTGAGCGCGCCCAGCACCGGGAAGACGCCGGCGAACATGGCGGGAATGATGGCGAAGTACTTGGCCACGTCGTTGGCGATGGAAAAGGTGGTCAGCGCGCCGCGGGTCATCAACAGCTGTTTGCCGATCTCGACGATCTCGATGAGCTTGGTGGGGTTGGAGTCCAGATCGACCATGTTGCCGGCTTCCTTGGCAGCTTGAGTGCCGGAGTTCATGGCCACACCCACGTCGGCCTGGGCCAGCGCTGGCGCGTCGTTGGTGCCGTCGCCGGTCATGGCCACCAGCTTGCCCTTGGCCTGCTCGCGCTTGATCAGGTCCATCTTGTCCTTGGGCTTGGCCTCGGCAAGGAAGTCGTCAACACCTGCCTCGCGGGCGATCACGGCGGCGGTCAGCGGGTTGTCGCCGGTGATCATGATGGTGCGGATGCCCATGGCGCGCAGGCGGGCAAGGCGATCCTTGAGGCCGCCCTTGACGATGTCCTTGAGGTAGATGACGCCCAGTGCCGCGGCGTTTTCAGCGACGACGAGAGGCGTGCCGCCCAGGCGGGCAACTTCTTCGACCTTGTCGCGCACCTTCTGCGGCAGCGACGTACCCTGCTCTTCGAGGAAGCGGGCGATGGCGTCCACCGAGCCCTTGCGAATGCGCGTGCCGGGCAGGTTGACGCCGCTCATGCGGGTCTGGGCGGTGAAGGGAACGAACTCGGCGTGAATGCCGCCCAGGTCGCGCCCGCGAAGGTTGTACTTTTCCTTGGCCAGGACGACGATGGAGCGGCCTTCGGGCGTTTCATCGGAGAGCGAGGCCAGCTGCGCGGCGTTGGCCAGCCGCTCCTGGCTGACGTCGGGAGCGGGGTAGAATTCGGCGGCCTGGCGGTTGCCCAGGGTGATGGTTCCGGTCTTGTCCAACAGCAGGGTGTTCACGTCGCCGGCGGCTTCGACGGCGCGTCCGCTCATGGCCAGTACGTTGTACTGGACCAGGCGGTCCATGCCGGCAATGCCGATGGCCGAGAGCAGTCCGCCAATGGTGGTGGGAATGAGGCAGACCAGCAGCGAAACCAGCACGAAGACGGTCTGCGGGGCCTTGGAGTACATGGCGAATGGCTGAAGCGTGACCACGGCCAGCAGGAAAACGATGGTGAGACCGGAGAGCAGAATGCTGAGCGCGATCTCGTTGGGAGTCTTCTGACGGGTGGCGCCTTCGACCAGGGCGATCATGCGGTCAAGGAAGGTCTCGCCGGGGTTGGAGGTGATGCGCACCTTGATCCAGTCCGAAAGAACTTTTGTCCCGCCGGTCACGGCCGAGCGGTCGCCGCCGGCCTCGCGGATGACGGGGGCCGACTCACCGGTAATGGCCGATTCGTCCACCGAGGCGACGCCCTCGATGACCTCGCCGTCGCCGGCGATGTAGTGGTTGGCTTCGACGTAGATGACATCGCCCAGGCGAAGCAGGCCGCTGGCGATGTCTTCAAAGCCACCGTCGGCGGTGTAGCGCTTGGCGACGGTCTCGCCCTTGGCTTTGCGCAGCGTGTCGGCCTGAGCCTTGCCGCGGCCTTCAGCCATGGCTTCGGCAAAGTTGGCGAACAGCACCGTGAACCACAGCCAGAGGGTGATCTGGAGGTTGAAGCCGAATCCGGGGCGGTGATGCATGGTGTTGTCGATGAGCAGGGCCGTAGTGAGCACGCTGCCGACCTCGACCACAAACATCACCGGATTCTTGGCCATGCCGCGGGGATCGAGCTTGCGGAATGCGTCCACAAGCGCCTGGGCCATGATTTCGGTATTCCAAAGACTCTTCTTTTCAGCCATGACAGTCCGTTTCGCCTTGTCCTGATGCGGTATCGGTTAGAAAACCTGTCCTGCCCGAAGCAGCAGGTGTTCCAGGATGGGTCCCAGGCTTAGCGCCGGGAAGAAGGTGAGGGCGCTCAGAATGAGGATTACGCCGATCAGCAGCACGGTGAAGAGCGGGGTGTTCACCGGGAAGGTTCCCGGCGATGGAGGCACGCTCTTCTTCATCGCCAGGTTGCCGGCCAGGGCCAGCACCGGAATGGCCATGAGGAAGCGTCCAGCCAGCATGGCGAAGCCCAGCGTGACGTTGTACCACCATGTGTTGGCGTTCAGGCCCGCAAAGGCCGAACCGTTGTTGGCCACCGTAGAGGTGAAGGCGTAGAGAATCTCGGTGAGTCCGTGCGGCCCCTGATTGGTGAGGGCGGAGAGGCCAATACTGGGCGAAAGTACAAATACGGCGGTGAACGTGAGAATGATGAGCGGGAAGATGAGCACGTACAGCATGGACATCTTGATGTCGTAGGATTCGATCTTCTTGCCCAGGTACTCGGGTGTTCGACCGACCATGAGGCCGGCGATGAAGACCGCGAGCACCACCATGATCAGAATGCCGTACAAGCCGGAACCCACGCCGCCGAAGACCACTTCGCCGAGCATGAGGTTGATGAGCACCACCATGCCGCCCAGGGGAGTGAGCGAGTCGTGCATGGTGTTGACGGCGCCACAACTGGCGTCAGTGGTGATGGTGGAAAAGAGCGCGGACTGGCTGACGCCGTTTCGCACTTCCTTGCCTTCCATGTTGCCTGCGGGAGCGGTCAGGGTGCCGGTTTGTGCGGCGCCATGGATGAGCAGGTGGGGCTGCGACTCGGCCCAGTAGACGGTGGTAAATCCGGCGGCAAAGAGGACGAACATGGCTGCCAATACGGCCCAGCCGTGGCCGGGCGAGCCGGTCATGCGGCCCAGGGTGTAGGTGAGGCCGGCGGGAATGATGAAGATGGAAAGCATCTGCAGCAGGTTCGAGAAAGGCGTGGGGTTCTCGAAGGGGTGGGAACTGTTGGCGTTGAAGAATCCGCCTCCATTGGTGCCCAGCATCTTGATGGCTTCCTGCGAGGCCACAGGGCCTTGTGCGATCGTCTGAACCTGCGAGGGTTGCTCCAGCGGATGGGCCGTGGTGTAGGCATGCAGATTTTGCGGAACGCCCTGACCAACCAGAAGCAGAGCATAGACAAGCGACGCCGGGACCAGCACATAAAGGAATGTGCGGGTCATGTCGACCCAGAAGTTGCCGATGGTGCCGGCAGTGGTCCTCTTGATGCCGCGGATGAGGGCTACGGCCACCGCGATGCCCATGGCTGCACTACCAAAATTGTGATACGCCAGGCCAAACATTTGGGTGAGATAGCTCATGGTGCTCTCGCCCGAATAGTTCTGCCAGTTGGTGTTGGTGGTAAAGCTGGCTGCCGTATTCCAGGCCAGGTCGGGTCCCACCGCGGCGAAGCCTTGCGGGTTCCAGGGCAGGAAGTTCTGCAGCCGCTCGACGCCATAGGTCATAAGCATGCTGACGGCTGAGAAGCCCAGTACCGCAAAGGCGTATTCGCGCCAGTTCATCTCCTTGTCCCAGTGAACCCCTGACAACTTGTAGATGAGCCGCTCGATGGGGCGGAGAATCGGATCCAGCCAGGTGCGTTCGCCTTCCAGCACGCGGGCCAGATAGATGCCGACGGGACGAACGCTTGCAAGCAGAATCAGAGAGAAGAGGACAAACTGCAACCAGCCATTGGCGGACATGTCAGAACTTCTCCGGGAAAAGCAGGGTGATGGTCAGGTATCCCAGCAACAGGACGGACAGAATCAGCGCAACCACGGTGATGATGTCGAAATGCATGGGTCTACCTCAACTTCTGGCAAGCCTTGACGTAGAGGAACGCCAGGGCGAAGAAAATTACGGTGAACAGCAACATCGTTGCATCTTGCATGGCAGGTCTCGCAGTTCCGGGCGCGTTGCGCCAATCGGCTACAGTTTGAAAAGCCAGCCGGTCAGGGATCCGGCGCGGCGCTCTCATGTGAACCAGAGTTCCGTTCAAGGATCATTCTGGTTCAGCACAAGTTCGAGTATCGAAAAGGTTTCCTAAATAAAGCGTAAGGGCGGGGAGAACGGCGGAAAATAATCCGGAAATTCTTCATCGCCGGGCTCTGTGCCGGCACAGGGAATGCGTTTCAGAGCGCGGAATCCTCCTGGCCTCCGCTCCAGCCCTCGGAAATAAATCGGTAGCCGACCCAGGGTTCGGTCTGGATGTACTGTTTGCCGGTTTCTGCCTCGAGCTTCTTGCGCAACTGGCCCACAAAAACGCGCAGGTATTCCGGCTGGTGTGCCGACTGGCCGCCCCAAACGGCGGTGAGCAGGGCGCGGTGGGTCATCACCTTGCCGGCGTTGCGGGCCAGGTGAAGCAGCAGATCGAATTCCTTGGGAGTGAGGTGGATGGACTTGCCCTGGACGGTGATAGAGTGGGCGGCCGAGTCGACCACAAAGTCGCCGGCCTCGATGGCCGATGTGGTCCGCTCCGGGGCGCGGCGCAGATGGGCGCGCACGCGGGCCTGCAGCTCCTGAATGCCGAAGGGTTTGGTCACGTAATCGTCGGCGCCGGCGTCGAGTGCCTCGATCTTGGAGCGCTCGTGGTCGCGGACAGAGAGGACCAGCACCGGCGTGGCGCCGTGGCTGCGGATAGCGCGGCAGACCTCGACGCCGCTCATGCCCGGCATCATCAGGTCGGTCACGACCAGGTCCGGCGGCCACTCCTTGAAGACCAGCAGGCCCTCCTCGGGATCGTTGGCGGTGCGCACGTCATAACCCTGCGCGGAGAGTGCGGCGCGCAGCACCCGCGTAATCTGCGGTTCGTCGTCGATGACTAGAATTCTTCCCGGCATTGCTTTCTTCTTTCATCGGAAGATTACATCATCCGGCCGTGCGGGTATGATGCACGGTGGGAGGATCGCGGGCATGGTCTCCGATTCGCGAGGGGCTGTCCACTGGCTGGTAGGCACCATGATGGCGATGGCGACCACGGGGCTGCTGGTCCTGGCGGGCGCAAATTCGACGGCGGCGGGAATGGCATTTTTGGTGCTGGTCGTCTGGTCGTCCACCCAGGCGGGGCTCTCTCTTGCGCTGTACATCGCAGTGCTTTGCGCGCTGTCGTTCGACTATTTCTTTTTGCCTCCCTTGCGCACGCTGCGGCTGGCCGGCGCGCAGGAGTGGGTGGCGATGCTTTCGTATATCGTCTGCTGCCTGGTGGTGGGCCGGGTGGCGGAGAGGGCGCGCCGCCAGACCCGCCAGGCCGATCAGCGGCGGGAAGACGTGGAGCGGCTCTATGCCCTGAGCCAGGAGATGATGCTCCACGAGGACTCCGAGGGGCTGATCCGCGACCTGCCCCGGCTGATCGACCGCATCTTTGCCCTGGACGGCGTGGTTCTGTACGTGGCCGACGAGGACGAGTTTTACGCCTCGACCTCCGAGTTGCCCATGAGCATCCGGGCCAGCCTGCGTGCTATGACGCAAGGCGCCAATCCCACGCTGGTCATACCAGGCGGCTTCAACGCCAAGTCCCTCATGCTGGGGTTGCGGCCCGTGGGAGCCCTGGGCTGGCGTCCGGCGCGGCTTTCGCGCGAAGTGGCCACGGCGGTGAGCGCGCAGGTGGCGATTTTGCTGGCGCGGTCGATTGCGATCGAGGCCTCGGCGCGGATGGAGGCGGCCCGGGAGGGAGAACGGCTGCGCACGGCGCTGATCGACTCGCTGACGCACGAGCTGCGCACGCCGCTGACCTCGATCCGGGCCGCGGCCACCACGTTGCGCCAGACCGAGGGGCTGGATGAGGCCAGCCGCCAGGATCTGGCGGCGATTGTGGACGAGGAGAGCGCGCGGCTGGACGTGCTGATCGGCGAGGCCGTCGAGATGGCAGAGATCGACGCCAAGGTGGTGCAGGTTCACCGGATTCCCCAACATGCCCGGGCGCTGCTCGAACAGGCCGTGGAGGAGTCGCGCAAGGTTTTGGCCGCGCACCGGGTGACGATCGACGCGGAGGGGCCGGATGAGCCAGCCTGGTTCGATCCGCACCTGCTGGGCCGGGTGCTGCGCCATCTGCTGGAGAACGCGGCCCGCTACAGCCCCGCGGGCAGCCGCATTACGCTGCGCAGCCGGCGCGCCGGCGACCGGCTGGAGTTCCTGGTGGAGGACAACGGTCCGGGCATCGACTCCATCGATCTGCCGCTGATTTTCGAGAAGTTTTACCGCGGCAAGAAGGGCGCCGCCACCGGCAGGGGCAAGGGATCGGGGATGGGTTTGGCCATTTCGCGCGCGATTCTGGCCGCGCACGGCGGGGAGATCGAGGCTTCCAGCACGCCGGGACAGGGAACCTGCTTCCGCTTCTGGGTGCCGCTGGTGGAGAAGGAACCGGTGAGTGCGGGGTGAGGTAAGGAGTTTCGGAGCGCGGCCGGATAAAGGACGTTCGCGTCGAGGAACGCAGTCAACGGCGCCATGATGCAGAATCGAAAGTCATTTGCACCAACCTTTTGTAGAGCACTTGGTGGAACAATCGCCGGGTAGAACGGGGCAGAATTCCACCTCGATTGCTAGATGGTGGTCAATCAAATCGACGAACTTATCTAAAGTTTTCTGTTCGCCCTTCCCGTGCGGCTTATTTTTGTAGCTCAAAAGGAAATGGTGCTCTCCAACGGCAAGCGTGTCGCCTTCCTCGAAATCATAAGTTTGAATGGTACTCAAGTCGGTAAAATTCAATAGCTTGTCCATATCGCCGATCAACTTTTTATCTGCATAGTAAGTAATGGACTTTATGGTCGCCGGCCCCGGTCCTGAGTTCTGAATGTCAATGCCGACGGGCAGGTCGTCAGGATCGTCTAAAAGCTCGAAGTCGACTGATGGCTTCATAGATAAAAGCAGCAGGTTGTGACTTTCCCTCCATTGAAGACCAGTGAACACGGCCGCAACAAGCGATATGGCTACGGCTAGCCCCGACAGAAACACTGGCAGGCCCTTTGAAATAGGCTTCCCGTCTTGACCAGAGTTGGAGATCATAACGGCACAGATGCTATCACCTTTTCCGACGGCTGCGCCGCCAAATTGTTGCTCAACGCAACTTTATCCCGCACACTGCGGCTCCTCGCTCCAATCGCAGGGGATTTCGCGGCGTTCGGCGGAACTTTCCGTTGCCCACTCCAGCAGGCGCGCCACGCGCCACGCATCCAATGCATTGACCGGGGCGGGCGCTTTGCCCAGGAGAGCGTCGCGGATGCCGGCGTAGAAGAGCCGGTAGTCGCCGGGGATGGGCGTGATTGGGCGGGTGACCATGCCGCCGTCCACATCCACGCTGAGCGTACCCCAGCTCGCGGTTGGCTCCTGTCCCCAGGTTGGGTTGGCGATGCGGGCGACCTGGTTGAGCGCCGCTTCCTGCGGGTCGACGCCCCACTTCCAGTAGTTGCCCTTTGTGCCGCGCAGATGAAAGCGCGGCCGCGCCAGCGCGGAGAGGCAGTTGGCCGCCAGAGTGACGGAAAAGCCGGGATAATGCAGCCGCAGAGTGAAGGAATCGTTGGCGCCCTCGCCGCCGCGCTCGCGAAGGACCTCGGCGCCAACCGCGTCGGGCTTGCCGAAGAGCAGAAGCGCCTGGTCGGCGATATGCGTTCCCAGGTCCAGCAGCATTCCACCACCCTCCGCCGGGTCGTCCTTCCAGGGGCGCCGGACCGATCCGGGGCTCCAGCGGTCGAAGGTGGATTGGAAGTGGACGAGACGGCCCAGAGAACCTTCACGCAATAGTTTCTGAATGGTCTGGAAATCGCTGTCCCAGCGGCGGTTATGGAATGGAGCCAGCAGCACGCCACGGGCCGCGGCCAGCTCCGACAGTTGGGAGATTTCGGCCGAGGAGACGGAGATCGGCTTGTCCACGACCACGTTCCTGCCGGCTTCGAGAATTTGCCGGGCAACCTGGAAGTGGGTTCCGCTGGGAGTGGCCACAATGAAGAGGCCGAGGGAGGAATCGGCCAGCAGCTCTTCAAGGGAACGGCACGTCACGATGCCGGGATAGCGTTGGGCGGCCAGGTCTGTGTGGCGCTCGACTACGGCGGCCAGTTCCAGGCCTTCGACGGAAGAGACGAGCGGGGCATGAAAGACGCGCCCCGCCATGCCGAAGCCAACCAAACCGACTCGAATCATCCGATCCTCCGTAGCGGTGCTGACTCCGCTCGCTCCGCTCACCCGCAGTTAGCCCTCCAGTTTATACCTGGTCTCAGCCAAGCGGTAGAGACGGCGCCAGACGAGGCGGTTCATGGTAACCACCATGACGGAGATCAGTATGGTGGCCAGCAGGATGATGGGGAAGCGGCCGCTGTCCGTGGCGGAACTGATCTGCGCGCCGAGGCCAATGGTCTCCAGAGTGCGGTCCTTCACGTGCGAGTACTCCGCCATGACGGAGGCATTCCATGCGCCGCCGGAAGCGGTGACCATTCCGGTGATGAGAAAAGGGAAGATTCCCGGCAGAATGAGTTTGGTCCAGCGCTGCCAGCGGGTGAAGCGATAGAGGGCCGCGGCTTCGCGAAGGTCGGAAGGGATGGACATGGCGCCGGCAATGACATTGAAAAGGATGTACCACTGCGTGCCGAGGAGCATGAGCGCGAAGGAGCCGACTCCGATGCCGCCGCCGATTTTGATGAGGCCGATCAGCAGGACAGGGTAAAAGGCCGAGGCCGGGATGGAGGCCATGACCTGCGCGACCGGCTGCGCGATGCGGGCGAGCCTGGGATTGAGGCCGATGGCCACGCCGACGGGAATGGTCCACAGGGCGGAGAGGAGCAGGGAGGAGTTGACACGCAAGAAGGTGGCAGCCGCTCCCTCGAGAAGCAGGCGCAGGTCTGGCCAGGTGACGGTTCTGAGCATCAGGAGGGCTTGAGCGGCTCCCCAGCCGGCAGCGGCCATCGCCGCGAAGGCCAGAACCCAGAGCCCGGCGGAGGCTTTGGGTCGGGATTGTCCCTCGTCGATCGGCTGCACGATGCGGCATTCCCTGGTGCGCGCCATGCGGCGGTAGATCGGCTCTTCCAGGCGGGTCCAGATGCGGCCAGGAGCGGAGCTGAGCAGGGTGGACTTGCGCAGCAGTTCCAGGATGGGGGAAGTGACGCGGTCGGCGGACTCGATCTGCTCGAACTTGAATTTGTCGCTCCAGGCGATCAGTGGTCTCCAGACCAGTTGATCGGTGGCCACGACGATCAGGATCACGGCGGCGATGCCGCTGAGCAAGGCGCGGATGTCGCCGGAGTCGGTAGCCGACTGGATGTAGCTGCCCAGGCCCGGCAACTGGAAGTTGCGGTCGCCCATGGTGAAGGTTTCGCAGATCATGAGGGCGAACCATCCGCCGGCCACGGAGACGATGGAGTTCCAAACCAGGCCGATGGCGGCATAGGGCATTTCAAGCTGCCAGAAGCGCTGCCATGCGGAGTAGCGGTAGATGCGCGCGGTCTCGACCATCTCCCTGGGGATGCTCTTGAGCGAGGAATAGAAACTGAAGGCCATGTTCCAGACCTGGCTGGTGAAGATGAGCAGGATGACGGCCATCTCGATTCCCAACTGATGGCCTGGGACGAGCGCGACCATGGCCAGCACCACGGGAGGCAGGAAGCTGAAGACGGGAATGGATTGAAGAATATCCAGGACGCCGATCATCCAGGCCTCGACCCGCGGATTGTAGGCCGCCGCGTAGCCGTACGAGATGGCAAAGACCAGGCTGAGCAGGTAGGCAATGGCCATACGCACGATGGAATAGGAGGCGTAGACCGGCAGGGCGCCAATGGCATGCGAGATGGGCACCACCGGGACGGGCGCGCCCATCCAGTAGCTGGCCGTGCGCAGAATGCCGAGAAAGACGGCGATGCCGCACAGGCCCACGGCCAAATCGATGACAAAGGGCCAGGTGCGGGCGGAGACCAGGGTTCGAGCCAGAGGGTGCTGGATCTTCACTTGGCGTCCTCGCTGGCGGCGATTTCTTCATCCTGGGCGTCGGGCAACACGAAGCGGCGGCGTCCTGCGTCGAAGTCGAATAATTCGGCGTAGCGGCCCCAGGCGACGGCGGTCTCCATCTGGCGCAGGCACTCCTCCTCGCTGAACTGCTCGTCGAGCATATCGAGGAAGAAGTCCTCGGGCACGGTGTGGTCGCTTTTGGCTTCCAGAGCGCGGCGAATCTGGCGCAGCAGGAGCACATTCGCGACCGCGGCGTCGCGGAAGAGCTCCTTCTGGCGGAGAATCTCGGAGTTGGCGAACTCCGTGCCGCTCTCGGTGATGGCGGCGTCGCCTTCCTCGATCTGGAGGAAGCCGAGCAGGTGCGCGGCGTCGACGATGGGTAGCAGATCGTCGATCTCGAAGGCGAGATCGTCGGCCAGACGGTAGATGTCGTCGCGGCCACCCTTGTCGAGCAGCAGCTCGAGCAGGCCGGCCATGCCGCCGGGACGGGCGTGGGGCAGCATCTGGTAGTGCATCTGGCGCTGGTCGCGCACCTTGGGACCTGTTTGTTGCTCCGGCGCCTCGTCAGGGGCGACATCGGGCTTGGTGAGCACCTTGTAGATGTAATCCACCAACTGGGTGAAGGGCTCGGATTTGCGGTCGCGCGGCTGCGGCAACTGGACGCGGAAGTCGGTGCGGATGTGGCCGGGATTGCGGCCCAGCACGATGATGCGGTCGGCCAGCAGCACCGCCTCTTCGATGTTGTGGGTGACCAGGAAGATGGCCTTGGTGGGCATGGCCTTGTTGGCCCAGAGCTCGAGCAGTTCGCTGCGCAGATTCTCGGCCGTCAGCACGTCGAGGGCACTGAAAGGCTCGTCCATGAAGAGGACTTCGGGTTCGACAACGAGGGCGCGGGCAAAGCCCACCCGCTGCTTCATTCCGCCGGAGAGTTCTTTCGGGTAGGCGGCTTCAAAGCCGTCGAGCCCGACCGTGTCCAGCATCTTCATGCTGCGATCGCGCCGCTCGTCGGGGCTGACGCCGCGGGCCTGCAGCGGCGCTTCGACGTTTTCCAGGACCGTGAGCCAGGGAAAGAGAGCAAAGCTCTGGAAGACGATGGAGACGTTGATCTCGGTCTCGGCGATGGGCTTCTCGTGCCAGTAGACCTGACCTGCTGTCGGCGTGGAGAGACCGGTCAACATGCGCAGCATGGTCGATTTGCCGGAGCCCGAGGGACCCAGCAGGGCGAGGATCTCTCCCGGCACGATCTCCAGGTCGGTGGCTGAGATGACCTGAATGCGATTCTGGCTGGGCTGAGCGTAGTACTTCTCGATCTTCGCGGCGCGAATGATTGCGTCGGCGGAGCCGGCCTGGATTGGCACCGGGGTCTGGCTTTGGCTGGGGATGCCCGCTTCCTGCATGGGTGGTTCTCCGCTTGAGGTCCGCCTGCCAAGAGCCGCGGCCGGTTAATGTTGCCAGTGTATGTTTGCCCGGTTGCTCCCAGATGAAACAGCGTCCGCAGCACTGTTTTCTGCCCTGGTTGAGGGTCGAGGTTGTCGGTTCGCACACAATTCCGTCTCGCTCTTCCGCCGCCGGGCGAAGAACGTTTTGCACAGAATTGCTCAAGCCGAGCGTATCATTCTAGGAAAGCGTCTAGCCAGCGAAGCGAATCTTCGTCGATTGTCGACAGGCGACGCGCTACGCAAAGTTGCGCAGCAGAGGGGAACTCTGTCGCCGCGACGATGCGCCCAGGAGAGTATGCCCGAGAACGCTGCCAAGCCGAAGGTACTGGTTGCCGACGACGAACGAGTGATCGCCGACACCCTAGCCATGATCCTAAACCAGAGCGGCTTTGAAGCACGCGCCGTTTATTCCGGCGAGAAGGCCGTCGAACTGGCTCCGGCATTTGTGCCGGACATGCTCATCTCCGACGTCATCATGGCCGACCTGAACGGAATCGACGCGGCCATCCGGATTCGTAAGGTGCTGCCGCGCATCAAGATTCTGCTCTTCTCCGGCCAGGCCGCGACCGCCGATCTGCTGGAAAAGGCCCGCGAACAAGGTTACGAATTCGAGATTCTGTCCAAGCCTGTCCATCCCCAAGACCTGCTGCGCAAGCTGCTGGGCTAATTCGGGGAAAGCCCTCTTTCCCCGGTGCAACAGTATTTTCAGGGAAACTGTATCTCCCGAACACCGCATTCCAGTTGAGCGTTTTTACTCATCCTGTTGAGCAAGACATGCTTCGGCACATAACATTTATATTATCAATAGCATAGAGGGATAGATCCGCAGGTCAAAGTTCCCGGCGCCCGTCCATGGCGCGCGCCATCGTCACCTCATCGGCGTACTCGATGTCGCTGCCTGCCGGTACGCCGGTGGCGATGCGGGTAATCCGCACCTGGAATCTGTGCAGTGCTTCGGCCAGCCAGTTGGCGGTGGCTTCGCCCTCCAGCGTGGGGCTGGTGGCCAGGATCACCTCGTCCACTTCGCCGCGCTCCACGCGGGCGACGAGTGTGCCGGTGCGCAACTGGTCGGGCCCCACGCCGTGGAGGGGGGAAAGGGTTCCGTGCAGTACGTGGTAGACGCCCTGGTAGCTGCGGGTCCGCTCGACCGCGGCGATGTTCGTGGGCTCCTCGACCACGCAAACCAGCCGCTGGTTGCGCGTAGGACTGGCGCAGTAGGCGCAGGGATCGATGTCGGTGACGTTGTTGCAGATGGAGCAGAGGCGCAGGCTGGCTTTGAGTCCGCGCACGGCCTCGGCCAGCGCCGCGGCATCCTCGTCGGTGGAGCGCAGAATATGGAATGCGAAGCGCTGGGCGCTCTTGGTGCCTACGCCGGGCAGCTTCTTCAACTCTTCAATGAGCCGGGCCATCGGCTCGGCATAGCGTGACACGGGGCGCGCCTCCTAGAGAGTCCGATAGACGATGCCGGCGAAGGCATCGCCGCTCATCATCCCCTTGGCCCAGACGGCATCGAACTCCGCGGTGGGCTTTTTGGCAATGGCTTCCTCTTCGCTGGCTCCGGCGGCCTTGAGCGCGGCTACCTTGTCGCGCACAGCCGAGAGCATGTCGTGGAAGCTCTGGAAATCGGCCTTCGATCCCAGCGGACCGTGGCCAGGAACGATCTTGGTCTCTTTTCCGGCCACGGCGAGAATCCTGTCGCCGGCGTGGATCATGCCGCCGATCGAGCCGCCGGTGCCCTCGTCGATGAAGGGATACATGCCGTTGAAAAAGAGATCGCCCAGGTGCAGGAGATCGGCCTTGTGAAAGTGGATGTAGATGTCGGTGTCGGTGTGCGCGGGGGCGAAGTGGAGCAGATCGAGATCATCGCTATTGTGAAAAATCTGCATCGCGTCGTTGAAGGTGACGGCGGGCAAAGCCCCATCCGGAGACGGGGGCACGTCCCGATGGAAGAGTTTCATCGTCTGCGGCGTGGAGAGCCGCAGACGGGTGTTCTGATGAGCAAGGATGGTAAAGCCCGCCGTGTGCAATCCTTCATTGCCGCCGGTGTGGTCGCCGTGCCAGTGAGTATTGATCAGCATGAACGGCGCGTCCTTGCTCACCGTTCCGATGGCCTCAAGAATCCGCGGAACCGCCGGGGCGTAGCTCGCGTCGATCAGCAGGTTGCCGTCGGGGCCGGTTTGCAGGGCCATGTTGCCGCCCGCGCCTTGCAGCAGGTAGAGATTGTTAAAGAGCCTGGTGGTTTTGATGGGCGTGTTCAATGCGCCCGCCGGGGCCTGTGCGACCATTCCGGTCCCGGAGTTGGCCTGGGCGCTGAGCCAGCGCTGAGCCATCGCCGTTGCGCCTGCCGCGAAGGCCAGTTCGAGGAAGTTCCTGCGATTGATTGCTTCGAGCATCGTCAAAGTCCTCGCTCACTTTGGGATAGAAACATCAGCCGAGTCCTGGCAGCTTAAGGCCGCCCAGCAGGCCCTGCACGCTGGACTGCATGGCCTCGTCGGCCTTGCGCCCGGCCTCGTTGATCGCGGCGACCACCAGATCCTCGAGCATCTCCACGTCCGGTTTGCCGCCGCTCAGGCCGACCACCGCCGCCGGGTCGATGCGCAGCTTGAGGAGTTCTTTTTTGCCATTGACCGTGGCGGTCACGGCTCCGCCGCCGCTGGTTGCCTCCACCACGGTCTGGGCCAGCTTGCGTTGGACCTCTTCCTGCATCTGGTTGGCCTGAGAGAGCATTTCGGAAATTTTGAGCGGGTTGAGCATAGCCTTTTCTCCTGTTCGAGCGAGCGGTCACTTCTGGCGCAGATCGACCACACTGCGGACCTCAGCCTGGAAGATCTCTCGTGCCCGCTGGACCAGAGGATTGTTCAGCGCAGCCTCCTGGATGCTGCCGGCGAGCGGCACCGAGACGATAGTGGAAGCAGAAGCCGCACCTTCGCCGGGAACCACAAAGAAGCGCGCGGGCGCGCCCAGCCGTTGCAACTCCTGGCGAATGATCTTCTCTGCCGCGGCATTCACCGTCAAGCTGAGCATCTTTTTGCCCATGCCGGCCACTTCGATGCGCAGGCTGGCGCCATCCAGGGTCCACGCGCCGGAGCCGAGCAACTGCGAGGCAGAGCTGTGTCCGGCCGCGGCCAGCTCGGAGACGATGGCCTGGCGCAGGGTTTCTACGCCGGGAGAGCTTGCGGATTGCGCGGCGGCTTGTGGCGCCTTGGCCAGCGCGCCTTCAGTGAGCGGAGCCGCGTAGCCGGCAGACGGAGTGGCGGCGGCCAGAAAGGGCGTGGAGACGGGAAAGGGGTTGATGGGGGCTTCGGCGGCGGTTGCGGAAACCGGCGCAGGCGTGGTGCGTTCCATTTGCGCGACGGGGTGGCTGCCCGAGCTTAGTTTCGGACTCGAACTCCATCCGCCACTGGTTGGACCAAAGGGCGAAAGCGCGGGCGAGGAAGGCGGGGCTGGCGTGGGGTGCGCGTGGCTTGCCGTTGTACGCGGAGCGGCAGCGGGTCCTGCTGGCGTGCGAAATCCTCCGCTGCTGGTGACGCCGCTGAGCAGCTCTTCCAGCGGCAGCAGGCGCTGCGCGTGAATCAGCTTGAGCAGGCCCAACTCGAGGTGGAAGCGCTGCTCCTGGCGGTAGTTCAGATCGTCGAAGGTGCGCAGAACGATTTGCAGATTGCGGGTCAGTTCCTCTTCGGTGAACAGAAGGGCGGTGCGGGCGGCGCGGGCCCGCTCGTCGCCGGAGATTTGAAGTAGTTCGGTCTGCTCGCCGGCCATCTTGGCCATCAGGGCATTGCGCAGATAGCGGACCATCTGCCGGGCCAGCGACGAAGGGCTGTGGCCGGCATTCACCAGCAGGTTCAACTGCTGCATCAGCTCGGCGCTCTGCCCGGCGGCCACGGCCTCCAGCAGGCGCTCGAAGACGGCGTTGGGCACCGAGCCCATCAGCTCGCGAATCTGCGCCGTCGAGAGCAGCGGACGGCCAGCTTCCATGGGAGCGGAGGCGATGGCCTGGTCCATGATGGAGAGCGCATCGCGCATGGAGCCGTCGCCGGCCTCGGCCAGCAGGGCCAGTGCGCCTTCCTCGGCCTCGACTTCCTCCTTGGCGGCGATCATCTTCAACTGGGCCAGGATGTCGTCGAATTTGACGGCATGAAAGCTGAAGTGCTGGCAGCGGGAGCGGATGGTCTGGGGAATGTCCTCGGGCTGCGTGGTGGCCATCATGAAGATGACGTGCGCCGGCGGCTCTTCCAGGGTCTTGAGCAGGGCGTTGAAGGCGGCCTCGGTGATCTGGTGGGCCTCGTCGAGGATGTAAATCTTGTAGCGGTCCCTGGACGGAGCGTAGCGGGCTGCATCGCGCAGTTCGCGAATCTCGTCGATGCCGCGATTGGTGGCCGCGTCGATCTCGATGACGTCCACGGCGTTGCCCTGGCGAATCTCGACGCAGGAGTCGCAGACGCCGCAGGGTTCCGGGGTGGGGCGTTCTGCGCTGCCGACTTCAGTGCGGCAGTTGAGGGCCTGGGCCACGATGCGCGCGATGGTGGTCTTGCCGATGCCGCGGTGGCCGGAGAAGATGTAGCCGTGCGCGATGCGGTTCTGGCTGAGCGCATTCATCAGCGTGTGGGTCACGTGATCCTGGCCGGCGACGTCGGCAAAGCGCTGCGGACGGTATTTTCTGGCCAGAACCTGATAACCCATGAGAATGCACGCTCCTTTGTCCCGCCCGGACATCGAGGCGGCCTAGAGGGGATTGTATCGTTCCGGGCTGGGGGCGCGCGGGGTGGAAAAGCCGCGTCCTGGTTACGCCGGAGCGATTCGTACCATGCGACGGATTTGAGGCGCGGCAAAAAAGAACCAATCGCTGGAGCGGGGGGTGCTTCACCAACGGCGGAACTCAAGAGATGGTTCGGGGGGCGCCGGCACGGCATTCAAAAGGGAATTGCCGTTCTTCTCCTGCAGGAGGATGCGAGAGCAGCCGCAGGGTGGAAGCAGGAGACGGAAATTCAGTGGAGGTCTCGCGATTAACACTAAAAGCGTGTACACTGTTTTCGTATGAAGAATATTACGATGAGCGCAGACGAGGACCTGATCGAGCGGGCGCGCTCGATTGCGCGCGGACAGCGGAGAACACTGAACGACGCATTCCGTGACTGGCTTGCGCAGTTTGCTCAGAGCGAGGGAGACGCCCCTTGCTTCGATGCGCTGATGAAGCGCCTGCAATACGTTGATGCGGGCCGGCGCTTTAGCAGGGACGAACTGAATGAGCGATAGATTCTTTCTGGATACGAATATCTTTGTTTACTCGTTCGATCAGAGCGCCGCCGTGAAAGCTCGCAGAGCCGCGCAACTCATCCGCAAGGCCTTGACAACGCAGAAGGGTGTTATCAGCTATCAGGTCGTGCAGGAGTTCTTCAACGTAGCTCTCAGGCGGTTTTCCCAACCGATGCAGGCTGCGGACGCCGGACAATATCTCAGTACGGTCTTCCGCCCGTTGCTCGCCGTGCATTCGTCGCAGGCGCTTTATGTGGAGGCTTTACATCTCCACGCCCAAAGCGGGCTTTCGTGGTACGACTCCTTGATTGTTTCGGCTGCGATCCAAGCGCGCTGCGATCTTCTTCTTACGGAGGATCTCCAGCATGGGCAGCGATTCGGAGACCTCCAGGTTATAAATCCCTTTCTCTGAATTCTCACAAAGGGTAGGACTTAGGAAGACATCTGGAAGCCTGAGAATCTCTTTCAACCCTTGCCCTTGTCGCGCGTCTTTTTTGCGGCCTTCTCGAGAGCTTTTTTCGCGGCGGCTTTGCGGCGCTTGCTCTCTTCCTTGGAGTACATGGTGCCACGGCAGGTTTTCGCGCCGCAGTTGCACGCGGCTTCGTCGTCGCCGCCGTCGTAGAGGCAGTAGTCGTAGGTGATTTCTTCGCCGGCGGCGATGTTGCGGATGGCCTTGATCCAGACGCGGCCGTCTTCCTCGCTGGTCTCGCAGTTGCCGACGCAACTGTGGTTGATGAACATGGCCATGCAGTGGCCGTCGATGACGATGGAACCGTCGCCGAGTCCAAAGAGATAGGTGATGGGCGATTCCTCGTATGCGGCGTCGGCCTCGGCCTTGGTGAGGCGATGGCCGGTATACTCGGCCACGCGGGCGCCCTTGCGGATGGAAGTGGTGGTGTAGCAGCCGGCGGCGTGGATGGCGGAGGAACGGATGATGAGTCCCATGCGAATGTGCGATGCTTTCCTTGGGTGCGTGGAGTGAGGCGTATGCACCGCATCGTACCATTGAAGGGGCCAGTGAAGGGGCCAAGGGGAGCAAAATGAAACGGGGCGTTTGGATAACGGTGATCCTGGCGGGCGGCCTGGCGATGGCGCAGCTTTGCGCGCAGGCGCAGGCAGGCGGCGATGCGGCCGGCTCTGGCCAGAGCAAGCCGGCTGCCGACGCTCAAAAACCGGCCGCTGCGCCACCGTCCGGCGCCAACCCGTTTCCCGAAGATACGAATTCGGTTCCGGTGCTGCCGACCAAGGACACTCCCATGCCTTCTGAGGCAGGTTCGGCCGATTTTGGGCGCATTCCATTGCCGGGCGAGGATGCCGATCCGGTGCGCAGCCCGGACGACGCTGCGCCGGCTGCCGGGAGCGCCCAGGACCAGAATTCCAGTTCCAGCCTCGCGGGCCTGGACACTCTGCTGCCCAAGCCGGAGGACGATCAGCCGGGCAGAAAGGGAAAGCTCACCGTCAAGGAGCCGACGCACAAGGAAGCCGCGGCTACCGACATCAACGTGGGCCAATACTATCTGGAGCGCAAGGACTGGAAGGCGGCGCTCTCGCGCTTCGAGTCGGCCATGGTGCTGGACCCGGAGAATCCCGAGGTGTATTGGGGACTGGCCGAGAGCGAGCGTCACCTGGGGAATCTTGCCGATGCCCGTGCCTACTATGCGAAGCTCCTCGACTACGATCCCGACGGTCCGCATGGGAAACAGGCCCGCAAGGTCATGAAAGATCCCGCGCTGGCGGCTGCGCAGAATCCTGCGTCTGCCAAGCCCGCGGCCGATTCGCCGCGATAGAAGCCATCGCTCAAGTAACCGTGTTTTCCGTTACTATTTTGCAAACTGACTTAGGGCGAGATTCTCTTGCCATTCCCATTCGTTGGTCTATGCTTCTTGGTAAGTCCTGACCGATTCGGGAAGGACAGCGGAAGATTCGCTCGCCTCTTTATGCACCCAATTCTCTCCAGAAGCATTCGCCCGTTCGCCGAGGAGATTGCAATCGTCAGTCTGGCGGAAGCCCAGGTATCGCCCGATTCCGAACAGAGACGCTGGAGCGGCCAGCAGGTTGTCGAACACCTGATTCTGAGTCTGCATCAGACAAAGGAAGAACTGAACAAGCGTCTCAAGAGCAAGAATCCGCCCGCGTATTCCGGCACCGTCCTGCAGCGATTCATCAAGTCTCAGCTTCTCTGGTTAGGCTCGATGCCCGATGGCATTCCGGCGACACATAGTCTCTACCCGCACCGGCCTGCACCCCAGGACGGGCCGGCGCTGGCGGCCCGGCTGTTGGCGGAGGCGGAGGAAGTGAGCCGGCTGCTTGCCGAGTGCCGCATTGTCTTCGGACTGCGGCCCTGCGGCAATCATTCCATCTATGGTCCGCTGCGGGTGGAGGAGTGGCGCAGCTATCACGCAGTGCATTGCAGGCACCACCTGTTGCAGTTCAAACGAGCAATCGAGTTTGCCAGGAAGCATCCGGAAAGTCCTGTGCAGCCGGATGCGGATATTGCGGCGGCAAGCGCAGGAGCGGACGTGGAATAGGTGCGTCCGCCGTTGAGGATTGAATCGTTGTCAGAAACCGGCCCAGCCAAGATAGGCGGTAAGGATGCGACCGCCCCACAGGCTGCTGACGACACCGCCGATGCAGAGAAAAGTGCCCAGCGGCATTTTGTTCAGGGCCCAGCTTTCGGATTTGGCCCTAGTGGAAGGGAATGCCAGCAGGGCGACGGCAACCATCGCTCCCAGTACGACGCCCACAGCGAAAGACAGCAGAGCTTGCGGCAGGCCGAGCCAAGCCGCCAGCAGGGCCAACAGCTTGGCGTCGCCGAAGCCGATGCCTTCGCGATGGCGGAAGAGCAAGTAGATCCAGCGGATGAACAGGACGAGGCCGGCGGCGAGCACAGTGCCAGCCAGGGAGTAGACGGCGGCTTTTACTATCGCGAACCCATCGTTGAGGGGAGAAGCGGTCGCGAAGATGGCGCTTGCAACAGTAAAGAGGAATCCCAAAACGATTCCCGGCCACGTGATCCAGTCCGGAAGCCAGAGATTTTCGAAATCAAGCACCGCCAACGCTACCAGCAGCCAGTAGAAAACCATCATTCCAATCGCATTTGGGAGGCCGATGTAGACGAAAGATGCCGAAGCATCGGGCCCCATCATTGCAGTCAAGGCTTGCCACGCGGAAGAAGCCCACAGCACCGCGACCGCCAGTTCCACCAGCGGATAGCGCCAGCCGATCCAGTTGTGGCAGTTGCGGCAGCGGCCATGCAGGAGGAGCCAACTGATCAGCGGCACATTTTCCCACCAGGTGAGCGTGTGGCTGCAGTGGCGACAGTGAGAACGCGGCTTGACCACGCTCTCTTCCTCCGGCCAGCGGGTGAGGCATAGATTGAGGAAACTACCGAAGGCGAGGCCCAAAAGTACTGCGAATATCGTTCCAAGAATACGCATCATTGCCGAGATAAAGTATACGGCTCTTGAGTAGAAATAGCCGGTCGAGGCCGTCGTTTTCCACCCATTTTACGAAGAATGCGGAAAGGATGGGTACAGAGCTTTTGCAGGCGCGGAGAATCGAGCAGATGGCGCCGCAGCGGACAGGGTAGACTGGAGTTGCATGGACCTTCCGCCTGAACGCCCACTGGAACAGGCTTCCGCGCCGCAAACCGCAACCGATCCGGCGCGGGCGGCTGGCTTGTTTGAACAGTCGGTCAAGATCATGGCCCGGCTGCGCGCTCCCGATGGCTGCCCCTGGGACCGCGAACAATCCTTCGATTCCATCCGCAAATACACGCTGGAAGAGACCTACGAGGTCTTCGACGCCATCGAACGGCGCGACTTTCCCCATCTCGCCGAGGAACTGGGCGATCTGCTGCTGCAGGTGCTGTTCTATGCCGAGATGGCGGCCAACGAGGGCCGTTTCACCATCGCCGATGTGCTGGACCACCTGAACCGGAAACTGGTGCGCCGGCATCCACACGTTTTTGGAGATGAGGCCTCGCGGGCGGCAGGGAACCGCGCGGAGGTCGACGCCGATGTCGAGGGTTCTTCGGCGGCCGTGTTGCGCAACTGGGAAGAGATCAAAGCAGCAGAAATGGCGTCAGGGGCTGGAGCTGAAGAGAAAGGGACTCGGCCGGCTTCGCGGCTGGATGGAGTGCAGCGGGCGATGCCGGCGCTGGCCGAGGCGGCCAAACTGGGCGCCAAGGCGCGGAAGTCTGGCTTCGACTGGCCAAACTGGCGCGATCTGCTGCCCAAGCTGGTCGAGGAGACCGCGGAACTGGAGGCCGAAGCCGCTTCGGAGGATCCAGCCCGCCAGCCGGCGGTGGAGGCGGAGCTGGGCGACCTGCTGTTCACCGTGGTTAACCTGGGCAGGCACCTGGACGTGGATGCGGAGATGGCCTTGCGCGGCTGCAACCGGCGTTTTCGCGAGCGCTTCCGAGAGATGGAACTGGCCTCGGCGCGGCCGCTGGAAGAGCTTTCCGCCGATGAGCTGGAGGCGCTTTGGGCGCAGGCGAAGAGAAAGCTGGCCGCGGAGGCGCGGCCATGATCGCGATCCGCAATTGCGCGGGCTTTGACGAGTTGGAAGCTTGTGTCCAGCTTCAGGTCGAGACTTGGGGTGTGGACCCATCCGACACGACTCCTCGCAAGACTTTTTTGCTGGCGCAAGAGATCGGCGGCCAGGTCATGGGAGCTTTCGATACCGAGATTGCCGGTGATGGACCGGAATCGCTAGTTGGATTTGTCTTTTCGCTGCCTGGAGTGAAGACGGGAAACGGGGAGCCGCAGCCCTATCTGCACTCTCATATGCTGGCCGTGCGGGAAGGGTATCGCAACCGCGGACTGGGCGCGCGGCTCAAGCGGGAGCAGCGGCGGGAGGCGCTTTCGCGCAGCATCCGGCTGATGGAGTGGACCTTCGATCCACTGGAAATCAAGAATGCATTTCTCAATATCCACAAGCTGGGAGCCATTGTTCGTGGTTACCTGGTGAATTTCTATGGTGTATCCTCATCTCGACTGCAGGGTGGGCTCCCGACGGACCGGCTATTGGCCGAGTGGCAGCTCGATTCGCCCAGGGTGAAGGCAGCTCTTGAAGGGCGCCCGGCAGCCGCGCACGCCATCGAGGAGCGAATTCCGGTCCCGGCCTTCATCTATCAATGGAAGGCCAGCGAAGCCGGCCGGGAACGAGCCCTCGCCGTTCAGTTGGAGAACCGCCGCAAGTTTCAACAGGCATTTTCCCAGGGGTTGGCCGTACTTGGCTTTGTCCGGGATGCGGAAGGAAATGGAGTCTTCGAATTGGGCCTCATACCCCAGCCGGAGCTGGACCGATTTCCCAAGGAATATAAAAACTCATGAAAATCGATGCGATCGTCCTGCGCGAAATCCACATGCCCTTGATTCGTCCGTTTGAAACCAGCTTTGGCGTGACCCGCGAGCGGAGGATACTGCTGGCCGAGATTCAGTCCGAGGGGCTGACGGGCTGGGGTGAGTGCACGGCAGGCGAGCATCCGTTCTTTTCCGCGGAGTCGACCGACAGCGCCTGGACTGCGATTGTGCAGGAACTGGGGCCGATGCTGGCCGCGGAGCCGCCGGAGCATGGGGGCAAGTGTCCGCGCATCTTCCGCCATGTGCGCGGCAACCGCATGGCCAAGGCCGCGCTGGAAAACGCCATCTGGGACATCGAGGCGCAGCGCGAAGGCGTTTCGCTCTCCCGGCTGATCGGCGGAGTACGCGACACCATTTCCTGCGGCGTTTCGCTGGGGATTCAGTCCTCGATTCCCGAGTTGCTGGCGATCATCGAGAAAGAACTGGCCGCGGGTTACCAGCGCATCAAGCTCAAGTGCAAGCCGGGCTGGGACGTGGATGTTCTCGACCGGGTGCGCAATCGCTGGCCCGCCATCGCGCTCAGTTGCGACGCCAACTCGGCCTACCGCCTGCGGGATGCCGATCACCTGGTGAGCTTCGACGCCTTCGATCTGCTGATGATTGAGCAGCCGCTGTGGCACGACGACTTCTACTACCACTCGATGCTGCAGAAGCGGCTGCAAACGCCCATCTGCCTGGACGAGTCGATCCGCAACCGGCGCGATGCTCTGGCGGCCATCGAGATGGAGTCGTGCAAGATCATTAACTTGAAGCTGGGCCGGGTGGGCGGCTTCTCCGAGGCCATCGCCGTGCATAACGCGGCGCAGGAGCGCGGGATTCCGGTCTGGTGCGGCGGGATGCTCGAGTCCGGCATCGGCCGGTCACACAACATCGCGCTTTCGACCCTGGAAAATTTCACGCTGCCAGGCGATGTCTCCGCCTCGGCCCGCTATTGGGCAGAGGACATCATCGAGCCGGAGGTCACAGTTTCTTCAGCGGGCGAAATCGCCATTCCGGATACGCCGGGCCGGGGCTACGAGGTACGGACCGATCTGGTGGAGCGGCTCACCGTGCGCAAGGAGACCATCCGCGCTCTGGAACTGGTGATGTAGGGCACCCAGGTTCCGCTCAGAGGAACGGCGCTTTCGGCTTCACGGCCCGCACATGAAGAAAGATGCCCGCGACCCGCGTGTCCGCCACGATGGGAAAGGCCTGGGCGGTTTCAACCGAGGCGCAAGGTTCGCCGAAGTGCTGAATCACAAGGCCGGCCTGGCAGATGGTTTCGACCCACGAACTCAAGGTGCGGTGAAAGCGCGCGATGCGGAAGGGCGCCACCTGCTCCCGCTGCTCATGTGGAAGGGACGAGAACCACCACGTCTCGACATCTCCGTCCATCTCATCGAAGTAGCCGGCGACCTCGATGGCGCGCGCGCTGCCGTCCGTCTCGCGCAGCACCTTGCGGTGCGGCGGAACAAAACAGGGGTGCAGGATGGAGAATTGCAGAAAGCCGCCCGGCCGCAACACGCGACAGGCTTCTTGGAGGGCGCGGCCCTGGTCGGGCATGTCCATCAGCGACATGAACGCGGTGACAAAATCGAACGAGTCGCCGGCAAAGGGCAGAGCCATTCCGTCGCCCACCTGGAAGTCGATGCCCAGCGGCTCCGCCTGCTCGATTTGGCGTGCGTGGCGAATGAAGGTGGGCGCGATGTCGAGGCCGCGCATCCGGGCTCCGCGCCGGGCGAGCTGACGCGTGTTCGAGCCTTCACCGCAGCCGACATCCAGCCCGTCGAGGCCATCGACCGGGGGCAGCATCGCCAGAAAGGCCGGCGTGTTCACCTGGTCCCGATAGATGTCGTAGCCAGCGCGGGAAAGGCGCGTCCAGGCATCGGCATTGGCTTCCCAAAGGGCCGCGGCATCCGTCGCATCCATGTCGATCTCCTTCGCTTTCTGAACTTGAACTGCAGGTTATCGATTTCAAAATCATAGGCCTTTTCAGCGGGTCGCTGGAGATTGCGGGGAATCGGGAAGATGCCGGATTGGAGGGGAAAGAAGCCAGATTCAGGGAGATTGCATCGAATCGGCTTGCGGATTGCTGTTCCACGTGGGGAACACGTTTTCTGTGTGTGATCGTGAGCGTTTGCGGAGCCAGGGATAGGAGATCTTCGTCGGTTGAGCCCTTCTTGTCCACCGTGGAGATTGTCATGCTGGCATCAACCAGGAAGGTCCGCACTTACGCGAACGATTTTGTGCGGTTAGTGAACATATCCCTGCAATGAAACTATTCCCTATAGCTTCTAAAGATTCAGAGGTAACCACGTATAGTTATTATGTAATAAACAAAAGAAATATCCCCAAATAATCTGAGGATCGCTCTTGACATGAACCCAATTGCGCCACATACTATTCTGTCTTAGGAAAACGGCCCCTCGGGCCAGAAGTACACTGAGGCATCGATTGGGTTTGCGTATTCGCCGAGCGAACCTTTGGCAGCCATGCCGGAACAGTCGGGCTTTCTACCTAAGTCATCGAAACCGCTGAAATCAAACGAGGTATTGCCGTGCTGTCGCGAGGTCCTGCGATGGAAGCAGCCGCCTCACAATGAGACCAGCAATACCCTCCTAACGCGAATCAGAATGGGAGGAATCGATGATTACAATGCCGGAGTCAAGACGGATGGGAAGCGGGTTTACGAATTCAAGGAAGCGTTCGTTTCTATCCCTTTGCAGAAACTTGGGATTGTTTGCAGCCGCCGCGATGCTTGTGCCGCTCGCGGCGAAGGCACAGCAGAGCACACCTCTCGCCAGAGGCACATTAAACTGGACGATAACCGAAACGACAGGACAGTGCGGCCCCGCGATGCCGCCTTTCATGATTCTCCCATACACGTATAACCTTTATTCCTTCGGCTCCTTTACATTCAACTACCAAGGGACCAATTATCCTCTATCCGGGGTTGCTGCCTGGGTTCAGGACAACAACTCCCCGACGGGTGCCCGCCGCCTGGTGCGCAGTCAACGGAGATGACCCTCCCGTCCAGCCTCGGCTTCAGCAGCGATTGTCCTATTACCTTCACACCGCAGTCTTATAGCCAAGGGGTCGCCGCCCTTGACCCGGCGTGCCAAACTAGCATTTTCTACCCGGCATATAAGGTTGTATCTATTCTCTACTCGCCTCCTGGCAATCAGAGTTTTCAGGGGTACACGGATACCACCACGAATGGTACGATCACAACGGTCGGAAACAGCTTTACGGAGGCGACCGAACTGTATTTTACCACGGGTATCCCAGGCATTTTAGAGGAAACTGGAAGTACGGGGTACGCCGTCACGTCGTCGAACAGCTACGCATTTACCGAAACCTTCAGCGACGCCTTAGGGATTCAGACCAACGACAATAATAGCTCCACGTATAACGCTGGCGGGTCGAACGCCGACAATCACAATCTGGACGAATTCGTCATCTGGCTCAATCCCCAGGTATCGGTCATAACGAACGCGGGGAGTTTAGTGGGATACAACATGAGCCCTCAGCCCACAGACGGCGTATCGGGGCTAGTAGCCGACACGTTGACGATCCCGGCGATCACCATGGAAGCGGCGCCCGGGAGTATCACGCAAACGAACCCCTCGGGTATCTCATCTGTCCCTATATCGTCCTTGCAGCCGCAAGCCGTCGGATCCCCCGTGGACGGCGTGCAACCAACTATGCCCGGCTTGGCCGCAATCTGCAAAAACCAAAGTTATTACCCAGACAACTGTAACTTGACCGCAGCACAGAGCGGAGATCCAAACGGCCAATGCGGGTGCACTCCCAGCGACTTTGTGGCCATTCTGCAGACGGACCCGCTTCTGAATTACAACGGTACAACCTATACTGCAAATCCTTATCCTGGCACTACCAGCCCGCTGGAAACAGACGCCTCTGGTGCCAGCGTTTGCGACCAGAACCCAGTCCCCTCCACCGCTGATTGCCGTTACGTGATCGTCCCAATCGAAGCGGGGAGCAACACACCGCAATTTGTACCGCTTAGCGGCAGTGCAGGATACACTTATCAGCAGTCGGACTCGACCTCCACCTCTGAAGCATTGGGTGAGAGCTCGTCTTATAACGTGGGCATTAGCTATGCGACAGGTCCAGCTTTCGCTTCCTTGAAGACTTCGGATACGTGGACGTGGACCGACAGTGAGAGCATTGGGAATTCAACCACCCAGGGCAACACGATGACTGTTACCCTTAAGACGACGACGGCCGGTTGTGAGGAGAACGTCAACATCTACGAGGACACTCTGTACCATACCTTCGCGTTCCAGGTACCGACCGGCTATACGGGGTGTTAGGCCGGCCGAGACGGCGGTGGAGATGGCGATAGCATCTCCACCGCAAACGAGGCTCTAACTGCCGGGTGAGTTTTTTCGTACGGAAGAATCCGCCCAGCGACTGCAACGATCGGAGGACAGCCATGCACTTGCCGTCCCTTATGCTCACCCGTATGTTCTTTCTCTCCGCGAAATCTCCGTGTCGCATTTCTTCAAGATTAGAGTTCCCGGCAACGGGCCGCCGTCGCTGGGGTGAAGCGATGTTTCTTTGGGCCTGCGCTGCGCTGCTGCTTATAGGATGCGGCGGCAAATCCGGATACGGGGGCGGCTCGTCGTACAGCCAGTCTGTCGTTATCACGGTTCAACCGTTGAGCCAGACCGTTCCCCTTGGCGAAATGGCTACCTTTACCGTAACTGCTACAGGAACCCCGCCGCTTAGCTATCAGTGGAGTGAGAATGGCACCGAGATTCCCGGAGCCACCAGCGCCTCCTATACCACGCCCGCTATCGCGCTGGGCGAGAATGGCTCGACCTCGATAGGCTCCTTCCAAGTGACGGTCAGCAACGCCAACAGCCGGGCTACCAGCAACAGCGTCACGTTGAGCGCGGGGCCGCGCTCGCCCAAGCCGGGCGATCTGCGTTATCTGGTCTTCGAGCAGGTAGATATTCCAGGGCTGAGCCAGGACGGGGGCATAGCGACTGTCCTAAGCGCGGACGATATATCGTATCCTGATTCGGTAGGCTCTCCCCTCTCAATCGGGCCCGATGACTGTTATCCGCCTGGCACCGACTGCGCCTGGCAAATCTATATGTTCCAGCTACCGCCGCCCATGACCGGCCTCAACATGTATTACCAAAGCGGCAATTATCCGGATTTTACATCGGACATGCAATCGATCCTGGCGCCCGATGTCGTGCTTAGTTCTCTGGACTTAGAGCCTGCGAATGGGGCCTACGCAGTGGCGACGGTGCAAACGACGCACTCTGGAGGGTTCGACTATAGGCAGGAAACCGTTCCGCTCGGGGCAAACCTGCAAGCGGGAATCCAGAATCAGGCGGCCCAGGATGGCGCTGGAAGCCGCATCATCACAGCCGTCACCTTCGACGATCAGTTGCAGAAGGCCGTTCTGCTCTCCTATGGGTGGACGGGCGATACGACGACCGTGTACGAAACCCAGACGATCGTAGCCACGTCGGAGAATGTTGTCTCTGCGGCAATCACCCTGGCTGGCCAGGGTTACGCCATCAGCGCCTTCGGCGGCAACGGCACAGACGGCTACATGCTCATCGGCACTCGCGTCAAGGGCGATACCTTGGCCCGGCAGATCTGCGTGTTTCTACCGGATTCAACAACTTCCTCAACCCCGTGCGTCGACAACGGTGTCTACTACACTCCTGTCGTCAAACTCCTTGACAACAGTGGTTCTACGGATATCACCGAGCAATAAGTTTGCTTGAACGTTTACGGGTTCCCCGATCTCAAAATCGAAGCATGGAAACCCCGGCGACAGGCTCGGTGTCAGTCCGCCGCTTCGAAAGTGAGAAATCCGCCTGGCCATTAGATACTTAGGAGGGCCAACATGCATTCGCCTCGGACGCTCAACGGTATGCTCTGTCGCTCTGCGAGATGCGCCTTGCATCTTTTCTTGACCTTAGTTCCCTTGGTCTGCCTGGCACTGCTGCTCACAGGATGCGGAGGCAAATCCGGATCCGGGGGCGGCTCGTCGTACAGCCAGTCAGTCGTTATCACGGTTCAACCGTTGAGCCAGATCGTTCCCCTTGGCGAAATGGCTACCTTTGCTGTAACTGCTACAGGAACCCCGCCGCTTAGCTATCAGTGGAGTGAGAATGGCACCGAGATTCCCGGAGCCACCAGCGCCTCCTATAGCACGCCCGCGATCACGCTGGGCGAGAATGCCTCGACCTCGATAGGCTCCTTTCAGGTGACGGTCAGCAACGCATCCAGTTCGGCTGCCAGCAACACCGTTACGTTGAGCGCGGGGCCGCGCTCGCCCAAGCCGGGTGATCTGCGCTACCTGCTTTTTCAGCAGGTCGATGTTCCGGGGTTGGGCCAGGACAGCGGGGAGGACTCCGGTGTCATGCCCGCCAGCACAATTTCGGCTGAACACGCCGTAGGGACCCCCCTTTCAATGGGATCTTCCGACGCCTGCGATCCTGAGCTTGAGTACGACTGCGCATGGTCATGTCAATACCCCCGGCAGAGCCGGGGGCTTGATTGTGTGAGCCGCTCAAAGCGGCTTGAGCGGGGTCGCTAACGCGGCCCCGACGTTATTGAGGCCCCCTTTCGGCGGCTACTTCCACATCTT
>Ga0181535_10000753_pt1 | contig 46224 bp, 42 predicted proteins | sample PEATcosm2014_Bin_44_FD_119774 | JGI IMG/M metagenome (GOLD analysis project Ga0181535, IMG submission 119774) | Peatland microbial communities from MTU Mesocosm Facility, Houghton, MI, USA - PEATcosm2014_Bin17_30_metaG | ecosystem: Environmental > Terrestrial > Soil > Wetlands > Peat | place... | reverse complement strand
TTGTCGATCGATATTATCGCGCTCTCGAATTTTTGCGAGAGCAGTATGTCCGGGTGTTTGAGGATATATTTTTGCAGGGCGTCCTCATGCGGGAGGTAAAAGACCGCCGAATCCTGCATTTTCCTTCCGGCGCGGCCGGCCTGCTGCCAGAAGGAGGAGATTGTCCCGGGATAGCCCGATATAATGATGACATCCAGCATGCCGATGTCGATTCCGAGCTCGAGGGCGTTGGTTGAGACAACCCCTTTTATTGCGCCGGATTTTAATTTGGACTCGATGTCCCTCCTCATGTCCGGCGAGTATCCCGCCCGGTATGAAAGTATCTCCACCGAAGGGTCCTCCTGGTTGGCCCATTTGCGTATGAGCTCGGAGAGGCGGCGCGAGGCCACGAAGGCCAGCGTCTGGAAGTCCTTTTTCGCGGAGTATAAAAGTATGTCCTTTGTCTGGGTATTCACCGACCTTTCCGGAAAAAGGGAAGAGTCCCAGAGGGCCAGGTGTTTTTCACCCGAGGGCGCGCCGTTGTCGTCCACGGCCTCGAACTTTTCGCCGGTAAGTTTTTCCATGAATTCCACCGGGTTGGCAATGGACGCCGTGGAGGCGATGAATTGCGGCGCGGCCCCGTGGAGCTTTAATATGCGTTTCATGCGCCTTAGCAGAAAAGCTATGTTCGAGCCGAATATGCCCTTGTACCTGTGGGCCTCGTCTATCACGATGTATTTCAAGCTCCGGTAAAAATCCTTCCATTTGGGGTGATAGGGCAGGACATGGTGCAGTTCATACGGGTTGGTGATTATTATGTCGGCGTTTTTCCTCAACTGTTTTTTTACATCGGCATCGGTATCGCCGTCATATATCCCGCATTCAAGGGCAATGCCCGAGCTTTTTTTCATTTCATTGAGAACATTGAGCTGGTCGTTAGAAAGGGCCTTTGCAGGATATATGTAAAGGGCCTTAGCCCCGCTTCCCTTTTCAATGCTTTCAAGGACCGGGATATTGAACCCCAGCGTTTTCCCGGACGCGGTGGGTGTGGTCATTATGACGTTCTTGCCCTCCCTTATAAGCGAGATGGCCATGGCCTGGTGGGAATAGAGCCCTGATATTCCCCGCGATTTCAGGTATTTTCCGATAGCGGGGGAAAACTCCATGCCGCTGGAAAAATGTGCCGGGGTTTTCGGGACCCTGACTACGCCCAGGAGCTGGTCCTTGTAGAATTTTTCGTCCTTAAGCGAGGAGATGAGTTTTTCTATTTTATCCATTTGTCAAAAAGCCTCTCCATGAGCTCGACCATGGCGTAAATATCCTCGCGGTTGTGGTAGATGATGGGCTCGATATATTGCGGGTCCTGAGTATTGACGAAGTTCTCGAAATATACCTGGACCTCCGCGCCGTCAATGTCGCCCTCGCGCTCCTTGCCCAGCACCTGGGCCTCCATGGCCTTGAGGCTGTAGGAGTCGAACTCCCGCCTGTAACAGCACCTTGAAAAGTGCAGCAGGTCGAAATTGTGCATGCCGGTTATGTCACAGGGAGTTTTTGGGCCGCCGTAGTAGGATATCCTGCCGTCGATAAAGGGGATGTCGAATGTCCTGCCGTTGAATGTGACAAAGGCTTTTTTGCCGGGCAGAAGCCTTGCGAACTCCTCGAGCACCAGGTATTCCGACGAATCGGTAAGGGCCGTGAACTGTTTTACGGTGAACTTATTGCCCTCGAAATATCCGGCGCCGATCTCGATTATGGAAGTCTCAAAGAAGAGGGATTTTGTCTCTATGTCCACGAAGAGAAGCTCCTCGGGTTTGAAATAAGAGGCCAGAAGGAAAAAAAGGCGGTGCGACTGTGTGAAGCGGGTGGAGAGGACGTCCTTCGCACCCCGCATGCCGTTGTCGAGCGCCTTCAAAAGCTGGACGGCCTCACTGCTGAAGGCCCTGTGTTTCGAGGCGCCGCTGAGGTCGTTGATGCCAAGCGCGGCGATCTTCAGGGCTTTCTTGTCCCTGACGCCGTAAAGCAGTTCCAGGGTGGAATTGTATTCCTTCCTGAAATATTCCTCCTCTGGAAGGGTGAATGACCTGAATTCGCGGCAATTTACGGTTGAGAGGACCTTCATGTTGTCGCGCGATATCACCTCGCCGGGGAGCTCCCTGCGGCTGTGTTTGACCTCTTTTTTTACCTGAAAATCCTTGAATTTATTCAAAAAATCGCGGTTTATTTCCATTAAAGACCTCATACGGGTTTATCAAATTTATAAAGCAAAACATTATAATGTTAGCATACAATATTGCATTTATCCACTTTATCAAAAAGAATATAAATACAGGGGATAGTTATGAACGGCGTCTCATTCGTACCGGTAAAAAAAGTCATGCAGGAAATCGGCCTTGATTTTTTAAATTTACTGCCGGATAATGAAAAACAAGGGATAGAAACATATAAGACGGCTCAGTGAGAAACAAATAGCAGGCGCTGATCTTAGTTAATAAAGTTTTGGGAGGCTTTATGCGAAAATTTTTAGCATTACTTTTTCTTTGCACCTGCCTTACCGCCTTCATATACCCATCCGACGCGGATAAGTACTTAATAGACGGTAAAACCGCCTTCGACGCTAAGAAATATGATGAGGCAATCAAGGACTTTGACAAGGCAATATCCCTTGACCCAAAAAACGCAGAAGCCTATGCTGGTCGTGGTATTGCAAAAGGCATGCTTGATGACCATGCAGGTGTAATTAAAGACTTTAATACGGTAATTGAACTCAGTCCTAAAGACGCAATGGCTTATTTTAACCGTGGAAATGCAAAACAAAACCTGGGCGACCACACCGGTGCGATTAAAGATTTCAATATGGCTATTGAACTCAATCCTAAACACATACAGGCTTATGCCGGTCGTGGAGTTGCAAAAGACATACTTGGTTACCATACAGGTGCAATTAAAGACTTAAGTACAGCTATTGAACTTAATCCTAAATACGAATACGCTTATTGTGGCCGAGGAATTACAAAATGCAACCTTGGTGATTATACTAGTGCGATTAAAGACTTCAATAAGGCTATTGAACTCGACCCTAAAGACACAGGGGCTTATTTAAACCGTGGGCTTGCCAAAGGTAATCTCGGCGACTATGGGGGAGCAATTCAGGATTTTAACAAAACTATTGAAATGAATCCTGACTGTTCAGTGGCCTATTTCAATCGTGGTATAGCTAAAGAAAGGTTAAAAGATTATTCCGGAGCCGTTGAAGATTTAAATAAAGGAAAGGTATATGGAGGTATTAAAACCCACATTATTATTCTCCTGCTAAAAATAAAACTTGTGATAATTCATTGGACAAAAGGATAACTAAAAACCGAGGTGCTCTATGAGCTGGCGGTTCAGAAGAAGCATAAGATTGTTCCCCGGACTGCGTTTGAATCTCTCAAAATCCGGCGTAAGCATGACAGCCGGAATCAAGTGGCTATCAAGTCATAGCTGTTAAAAGGGGAACTGCTTGGCAGGGGATAAGTTATTGGAAATTTATAAAAAGCAACCACTATTAAGGAGATTTATCGTGAGAAAGCTTGTGATTTTTCCTCTTGCTCTTCTGGCCTTTATTTTAAATCTGGCGGGATGCGCCACCCTTACCAATTCCCAGAGTGACATTTTGGATACATGGCTCGGAGACAGCCAGTCAAACCTGATTAAAAGCTGGGGGCCGCCTGACAGCACAGCCGACGATTCTAAGGGCGGGCGCATTTTGACATATATCGTTCATTTTCATGATGATGGTTATTCGTATGAGCAAGACGGCGAAAGAATCACCGAACCGGCTGTAGATTACAACCGCATGAAGATGTTTTTTGCCAATCCCACCGGAAAGATATATTACTGGAAGTGGTACGATGACAACGGAGGCGGCGATAACCTGGACTCTTACGTTTCAAAGGTAAGAAAGCAGGCTGACCAGGGCAACAAAGACGCATGTTACCTGCTGGGGGGATGGTATTTTAACGGGGAGAGCGGATTGCCCCAGGACTACAAAGAAGCCATAAAGCTGTATACCAAAGCTATAGACAAAGACCCGAAATTTGCAAAGGCATACTGCAACCGTGGTTCCGCCAGAAATGATATGAACGACGAACAGGGAGCGCTCGAGGATTGCAGCAAGGCAATAGAGCTTGATCCGGGATATGCATTCGCTTATTTTGTCCGCGGATACAGCAAAAACAAGTCGGGGGACAAACAAGGCGCGCTTGAGGATTTAAATACGGCAGAGAAACTGGGATATAAGCAGGCAAACGACTTAATAAAAGAAATCCAGGACAAATAGCCCCGAGGTGACCAATGAGCTGGCGGTTCAGAAGAAGCATAAGACTGTTCCCCGGACTGCGTTTGAATCTCTCAAAATCCGGCGTAAGCATGACAGCCGGCATCAGGGGGCTGTCTTTCACAACGGGTAAAAGGGGAACATATATGAATGCCGGAATCCCCGGAACCGGCATATACAACAGGCAGAGGCTCGACGGCGGTTCCAACGCTTGCAGACATGCCGCGCCCATCAATGGGGGACTTATTACCTGCGAATGTGGATACAATAATCCGCCTTCGGCTAATTACTGCAGTAACTGCGGGAAAAAGTTGGATAATGGCCGTGAGGGTTTTGACCGTTCGACGGCGGGGAATCAAATATAAATTATGAAAATAAACCATAAGCATTACAAAGAAAAAGGAAAAATTCGGCCGCTGGATCCCGGATGGCTGGCCTGTTTTTCGTTGCTTAGCGCCGTAGCAGGGCAAATATTCATTTTTTATCTTAAAAATGTCCCGGCCGGATCGCTGTTCTATATTATTGCAATAACCTTATTTATCATGGCCGACAGGGCAAACGGTGCAAGCACGGATGGAAAAAATGATTTTTTCCCTTTAAGCGTCAAAATGTCCCTGCGGACCGAAGCGGTGATATTTTCCTTTATCCTGCTGATAGCCGGGTTTTTACGCCTGTATTGCATAAATACAATTCCCGGCGGTTGTTATTATGATGAGGCGCTCGGGGGCATTTCGGCCATCGACATTCTTAACGGCAAGCCGCTTCCGATTTATATAAGCAATGATAACGGGATATCCACGGCGGTCTTTAACGGGTTTAGCGCGGTTACCAACATGTCGGTCTATTATATGGCGGCAATTTTCAATTATTTCGGGGCCGGCGCCGTCCAGATGAGGGTTGCGTCTTCGATCACGGGGATACTTGCAGTGCCTGCCATATATTTCTTGATAAGGTACATCGGCGGCCCGGCGCCCGCTATTTTAGGGGCTTTCATACTGGCCATAATGCGCTGGCATTTTAATTTCAGCCGGGTTGCCTTCAATTCCGTCGAGGCCGTATTAATGGCCGTTTTTGTCCTTTATTTTGCCGTCCGTGTATATTACGAAAAGAAAGCCGTGGATTTTATTTTGCTCGGCGCGGTGGCGGCGGCGTCCCTTTATTCCTACCAGAATACCCGCCTGATACCTTTATGGCTGGCTGTTTTTACGGCCTATGCCGTGATCACAAATAAAAACTTTTTTGAAAATAACAAAAAAAAGGTGATTGCGGGAGCCGTCGCATGCGTTCTTGTTTTTTTTCCGCTGTGGATATACATGACAAAAAATTACGACAAATATACTGAAAGGCAGAACCAGGTGTCTGTTTTCAGCGATGAATCCAGGATTATCCTGTCGCCCGATAAAAGGCAAAGCATCGAGGACAACAGGGCGATAATGAAGGTTATCCTTGATAACGCGAGGGAGACGCTGTTAATGTTCAATTATAAAGGGGATGCGAACGACAGGCACAACCTGCCGGACTGGCCCGAACTTGATTTTTTTATGGGGGCATTTGCCGTTGTCGGGTTTGGATATGCCCTTTCAAGGATGCGTAACCCGGTATATTTTTTATTTGTATCCGCATTTTTTATATTTATTTCAGTTGGATTTTTCACGATAGGGGCCCCGCAGAGCCTGAGGACAACGCTTGTCATACCTTCCGTTGTTTTTTTTATACTGGTTTTTATCGGAAAATTCCTTTCGTTTTTAAAAAACGGAAAAAAGCCGTTTTATGCGGGCGCGGTCATTGTGGCCATGGCGCTGGTGTTTGCGTGCTGTGAAAATTATTACACATATTTTATCAGGCAGGCCCGTGACTGGAGGTGTTACGAGGATTTCTCGACGACGGAATATTTGGCCGGTGAAAAGGCAAAAGAGGCGGCGCGGGCCGGCATGAAGGTCGTGGTATCGCCGCGGTTTAAATATCACCCGTCGTTTATTTTTGCGGACGGGCTGTCGCAGGATACCGGAACTTTCGACCTGGCGTCATGTTTTAAAGTGGGAAATGACGACGATAGGAACACAATGCTGATACTGCCGGTGCAATACAAGCCGTTTGCCGATTATTTGACAGAGCTTGATCCGGGCATTACGGAGCAATATGAAACGGACAAATATAATAATGCGCCGTTATTCATTTATTGCGCGATACCCGGCGGGGATCTCGTCATCTTTGACAAAAAAACCGCGGATTCCGGCGCACGGGCCGAGTATTTCAGCGGACACAATCTTACAGGCGGGTGCGTAAGGCAAAAAGTTCCTCTTATAATGTTGACCGCTTTTGAAAATCCGGGATTTGATATCCTGTCGGCAAGCTGGTCCGGCGGTTTAACCGCCCCTGTTACAGGGGAATACTATTTCAGCGTCCGCACGAAAGGCGGGACTTACCTGTATGTTGACAATAAAAGGATACTGTATTTATCGGGACAGGCGGACGCCGGGGACTCGTTTGACGGCGCGCGGATATTTTTGTCAAAAGGAAGGCACTTAATAAATGTTAAATACGAATCGGTTGTTTCCGGAGTATATGGCGCGGGCGGCATGTGGCTTCTCTGGCAAAAGCCCGGGGATAAAGAAATATCGTTCATAACAGGCACGAACCTTACGCAGAAATAGGATGCGCGCCGGAATAAAACCTAAAAAAGACTTGCCAAAAGCTTCGTAATATGATATTTTATGGGTTCGTTATGGTTTTTTACGGCGGGATATTGCTGTCCGTAAAAGTGATTATAGCGAGAAATAAGGCTTAATAATAAGCCTTTAAACCGAAAGGAGATTTAGATTCATGAGGAAAATTTACGATTGTATCATTTTTTTGAAACCCACGCTTTCAGAGGCTGAGCAGGATGCTGTCATCAATAAGATAAAAACCTACATAGCCGAAGGAAAGGGAGACATCACAGAGGAGAGAAGGCCCGAGAAAAGGCGTCTTCCTTTCATAGTGAAGAAATCCCGCGAGGCTTTCCGCGTTTACATGAAATTTTCGGCAGACTCGCTCAAGGTAAACGAGATAAAGGACAGGATAAGGCTAATTGAAGGCATAAACAGGTTCACCATAGCCAATTTTGCCGAGACGCTCAAGGATCCCGAGAAGATCAGGAAAAGGAAAGAAGCCCCGCGCACCGAAGGCCCTTCGGCTTCAGCGCAGGCCGTTACACCGGCACCCGCTGTAATTCCCGCACCGACGCCCGCGGCACCGGCGGCTCCCGTAGCATCAACGGCGCCCGTGTCCGATTCCACAACTGAAACAGCCGCAAAAGAAACAGGGGCATAGTTTTTTGTGCCGAATTTAAACAAAGTGTTTCTCATGGGGAACCTTACCAGGGACCTCGAGATAAAATACGGGAAGAACGGCCAGCCCGTCACCAACGCGAGGCTTGCCGTGAACAGGACTTACACAACCCAGTCGGGCGAGAAAAAAGAGGAAGTTTGCTACGTGACTGTGGTAATATGGGGCAAGCAGGCGGAAAGCTGCCATACGTTCCTGAAGAAAGGCTCTTCGATCTTCGTCGAGGGCAGGCTCCAGTACAGGTCGTGGGAGGCCGAAGGCGGGGAAAAGAAGAACGTCCTGGAAGTCGTGGCCGAGAGGGTCCAGTTCCTGGACAAGAAAAAGAAAGAAGGCGAAGTTACCCAGGATACGCAGGCGGACGAGGGGACACCCGATACGCCGGCGCCGGACGACCAGCCGTTCTAAAATTTAAAAAATCTAATCAATATTATACGGAGGCTCTTTAAATGCAGACGAAAGGCGAAGGACGCGGAAAAGGATTCGGATTTAAAAGGATAAGGAAAAAAAGGTGCAAACTCTGCACGGCCAGGATCAAGGCCCTTGATTATAAGGACGAGGATTACCTGAAGAACTTCATAACCGAGAGGGGCAAGATCATTCCCAGGCGCGTAACGGGAAATTGCGCGAAGCACCAGAGGATGGTCACAAGGTCAATACGCAAGGCGAGGGAAGCCGCAATTCTGCCGTTCTTGGCCGATTAAAGATTTGTTTTTGTTATTAATACTTCAATAAGAAGGCAAAACAATGCCGGAAAATATTGTTTCTTTTATATTCAGCTTTGTGATACTTCTGGTGTTTTTTGGGGCCCTTGATATTCTGCTGTTTTTCCTGATAAAAAAGAAGGTAAAATGGACGCTGGTGGTGGCCGCGGGGATCCTTTATTTTGCCGCGGTTTACTCAGGGTTTTACCTGCTGACCAAAAGCCCGGCGGAGCCCGACCTTGCCACTTACATCACGACGGAGCTCAATAACAACCTGGACACGCTTGCGGCCGGAGAGAAGAAAATGGGGCTCTCGGAGGAGCAGATCCAGAACGACAGGAAATTCTACGACCTGTTCTACATAAAAACATTCCCGGCATGGATATTCTTCACTGTTTTATGCACCGCTTTCCTTAATTATTTCGTCGTCCGCCTTTTCGTCATGAGGCGGTACGGCATAAGAAACGAGATCCCGTCATTCGAGCTGTGGCACATAAGCGAACCCTTTGTGTGGATATTCATAGCCGGCTGCGCGGCATTGCTTGCCGACAAATACCTCCCGTACCGCTGGATATATTACGCTGGGCTCAATATGGCATTTGCCGCGGGCGGCGTTTACCTTATGGTGGGGATAGCGGTATCCTCGTTTTACATGAAAAAATTCAAGGTCCCGGTAATACTTCAGTTCGTAATTTATGGGCTGCTCCTGCTGGCGAAATTCACCATACTGGCAGTCGCGCTCGCCGGGCTCTTTGATACGTGGTTCAATTTCAGGAAGATCCAAAAGGAAGGTTACCAATGGAAGTAATCTTAAAGGAGAACGTGAAAGGCATCGGCAGGACCGGAGAAATCGTAAAAGTCTCGGAAGGATACGCGCGTAATTTCCTTTTCCCGACAAAAAAGGCGGTCCCCGCGACCGCGGGCGCCGTGAAGGACGCAAAGCTCAGGGAAATACACAAAGAGGAAAAGGCAAAGGACGAGGACCAGTATTTCAGGCAGCTGGCGACAAAGCTCGACGGGGTGGAGATATCAATAAAGAAAAAGGCCTCCGACGACGACAAGCTTTTCGGTTCGGTCTCCGAGGCCGACATAGCCGACGAGCTTAAGAAAGCCGGATATGAGCTGGATAAACAGTCCATAATCCTCGACGGCCACATCAAGGAACTCGGGCTCAAGAACGTCACCGTCAGGTTCAAGCACAACATCGAGACAAAGATCAAAGTATGGGTGATAAAGGATAAATAATGGCAGCCAAAAAAACGCAGGACAACAGGCTCGAGGCCTTTAAGGTAAAGGCCGCGGGAAAAGTGCCGCCGCACAATATCGAGGCGGAACAGTCGATGCTCGGTTCAGTTCTGCTTAACAGGGCGGAATTCGACGGCGTAAAGGCGAAGGTGTCGGCAAGGGATTTTTACGAGCCCAGGCACAGGCTGATATTCTCCGCAATGGAGCAGCTCTGGGAAGAGAACAGGGCCATCGACTCGCTTACCGTCATAGAGGTATTGAATACGCGCGCCCAGCTGGACGAATCCGGCGGGGCTTCATACGTTTCCTCGCTTCCGGACGCGGTGCCCACTTCAAAGCACGCGGGCGATTACGCCGACATAGTGCGCGACAAGGCCATGATGCGGGACATGATAGACATGTCTGCCGCGATCGTCGAGGCAGCATACAGCGAATCCATGTCCACCAACCAGATACTCGAAAGCGCCGACGAGATGCTCTTCAAGGTTTCGGAGCGCAAACAGCTGAATTCATTCAGCGAAGTCAGCGAAGAGGTCGTGCGGGTATACGAGCAGATAGAGGAGCGCTCGAAGAACCCGGAGGCCATAACCGGGCTTGCCACGGGTTTCAGGAAGATCGACGACTGCACGGCCGGTTTCAAGAAAGGCGAACTTATAATAATAGCGGCCAGGCCGTCGCTTGGAAAAACCTCGCTGGCCATCAACATCGCTTACAGGCTGGCTGTGAAGCACCGGAAGAACGTCCTCATATTCTCCTTTGAAATGAGCGCCAACGACCTCATACGCAGGATGCTCTCGGTCGGGTCGAAAGTTCCCCTCCAGAAGATCAGGATGGGAAGGATAGACACACAGGACAAGGCGAGCCTCATGCACGCGGCAGGCGAGCTTTCCGAGACAAATATTTTCATAGACACAGGCGACAACAACGCCTTCGACATGAGGGCCAAGACCAGGACAAAGATAGCGGACCTGAAAAAAGACGGCAAGAAACTCGACCTTGTCATCATAGATTACATGCAGCTGGTAAAACCCAACGACAACGTCCCCCGCGAGCAGCAGATATCGCAGATTTCCCGCGGATTGAAGACCATGGCAATGGAACTGGACCTGCCCGTGGTGGCGCTATCGCAGCTCAACCGCGAGGTGGAAAAAAGGGAAAAAGCGGCGGATAAAATGTCGCCGCCGAGGCTATCGGATCTCAGGGAGTCCGGAGCCATAGAGCAGGACGCGGACCTTGTAATGTTCATTCACAGGGAGGCAAGGGAAGAGGCGACCATAACCGAGACATATGAATCCGGGGCGAGGATAGACAGGAAAGTAATACCGTGCAAACTTATCATAGCCAAGAACAGGAACGGCCCGGTGGACAGCCAGAAGGTCGCTTTTATACCGGAGCTTACGCTTTTTGAGGAAGTTACTGGAATGGATACAGACGAGGGCTCGTATGGCGCGGCTATCTGAGAAGTCCGGGCTTCTCGCCTGGGCCCAGATCGACCTATCCGCACTGCGCCATAACATACTCGAGATAAGGAAAAAAACTAACGGCAGGGAGATAATCCCGGTAATAAAGGCCGACGCTTACGGCCACGGCGCAAATGAATTGTGCAGGTATCTTTCGGAAGAGCTCGAAATGGAGAATTTTGGGCTTGCCAGGGTCGTCGAGGGTGTGGCATTGCGCCGCGCCGGTTTGAAGGGCGTTAACCTCATAATACTCAGCGGATTTTTTAAAGGGGAAATAGGCGACATCATAAAATATTCCCTTGAACCCTCCGTATTCTCGATAAAAGAGCTCAGGCTGCTGAATTCAGCGGCGGCTGCGGCTAAAACAACCGTAAGCGTCCACCTTAAAATAAACACGGGCATGAACAGGCTCGGGATCAGGCCGGAAGAAGCACCCGCCTTTTTTAAGATCATAAGGACGTTAAAAAATATTAATTTACGCAGTGTCTATACCCATTTTGCCAACTCCGACCTGAAGAACGACGCAATGACCTTAAAACAGGCCCGGTTGCTTTCGCAGCTTAAAAAATACGCGCCGACCGGTGTGTTTTTCCACGCAGCAAGTTCGGCTGCCGTGGCAAGATACCCTTCCACATATTTCGACGCGGTGAGGCCCGGGATCGCCATTTACGGCTCTTTCGACGAAGGATTTTTAGGAAAATCCATGGATCTGAAACCCGTCATGACGGTAAAGTCGCGCGTCATAAACGTGCTCACCCTCGAAAAGGGGGATTCGGTAAGTTACGCGGGGCTTTACCGCGCAAAGCGCAGGGAAACGATAGCCATCGTGGCCATTGGCTACGGCGACGGCTTCCCGAGGTCGTTGAGCAATAAATGGCACGTCATGATAAACGGGAAAAAAGCGCCGTGCATCGGCCGTGTTTGCATGGACCTTGTGGCGGTTAAACCGCCTGCCGGGACAAGGACGGGCGACGAGGTGCTCATATTCGGCAGGGACAGGAACGGCGAAATAAAAGCCGGGGACCTCGCCAAGGCCGCGGGCACCATATCGTACGAGATTTTTACGGGGATAACCGGCAGGGTAAAAAGACTTTATATAAAATAAAAAATTTTGATTTGAGCATGCGTTGATTATTATTGGCCGTGTGAGCCTTTTTCCGGCATAATGGTATGCAGTCCGTCTTCGTTGTAAGCTGCGACGGACATGGGGCTTTCCAAAAGTCTCACACGGCCAATAGAGGTTTTATAAGATCAACGTAATGACAAAACATGAGGTATTGCATTGATAATACTCGGGATCGATCCCGGAACGGCGCGCTGCGGCCTCGGGATAATCGAAAAAAAAGGGAATTCACTTAAAACGGTCTCATACGGGCTCATAGAGAGCGACAAGGAAAGGCCGCAGGCCGAAAGGCTCGAGGTCGTGTTCGTGGAAGTCACGCGCGCCATAAAAAAATACGACCCGGACATGGTGGCAGTCGAAAAACTCTTCTTTTCAAAGAACGTGAAGACGGCCATGAGCGTGGGGGAAGCGCGCGGGGTCATCCTGCTTTGCGCCCAGCTCGCCGGGGTGGAAATAAGGGAATTCTCGCCCATGGAAGTCAAGCTCGCGCTCACGGGCTACGGCATGGCCGATAAGAACCAGGTAATGGTAATGACAAAGGCGCTGTTGGGGCTCAAGGAAACGCCGAAACCCGACGACGTGGCAGACGCGCTGGCGATAGCGTGCTGCTGCGCGAGTTCATCTAAGATGGATAAAATAATAATAGATAACGTCAAAAAGAAAAAAGTGGTTCCGTAGAGAGGCTGCTTGCTGCCTCTCAAACAGGAACGTTTTGTTGCCCGGTATGGGCAGGCGTGGCTTTTTAGTGCTGCCGCCCCAATTTTTTTCTCGAGGTAGGATCGAAGGATAAACCTGAATATATAAGTTTTACCTGGACTGAATTTACATGGTAGTATTGTTGGGCGGCAGACTAAAAAAGTCCCGCCTGCCCCAAGGTTTTGTTTTTGTAGGGGCCCCTGTGCAATGTCCGCCGAAGCTCAAAAGAGCGAAGACGGATGGCGGCCCGAAACGAAGGCAAGGAGAAGCAAATGATAGATTTTCTTGAGGGTAACATAGAGGAAATAACGGAGAAATACCTGCTGTTAAACGTCAACGGCACGGGTTACGGCATTGCCATAACCGCCGCTGCCTATGACAGGCTCCGCAAAGAGAACGGCATTGCGCGCGTGTATACTTATATGAGCGTTTCGGATAACGGCGTGGCGCTTTACGGCTTTTCGAACCGTGAGGAAAAGGAAATATTTCTCGCATTGATATCTGTTGAAGGCATAGGACCTAAAGCGGGCACCAATATATTGTCGGGTGTTAACCCCGAAGCCCTGAGAAAAGCTATTGCTACAGGCAACGAAGCCATCCTCACAAGGATACCAGGCCTTGGCCCCAAAAAAGCCCAGCGTCTTATAGTGGAACTGAAGGATAAATTTAAAATGCACGCAGAAGGAAACGACGAAGAATTTACTCCGGACGAAGAATATTTACAGGCCTTGCTCGCGCTTGGCTTCAATTACCAGAAATCAAGGGAAGCCCTAAGGCAGGCTGTAAAGGCTGCCGGGGAAAACGCAAATAAGGAAGTAATAATAAAAGAGGCAATAAAACGGCTGGGTAAATAGTGCCTGGTCGGCCCGTGCAGGTTTTATCCCTTGTAGGGGCGGACCTGTGTGTCCGCCCGGTATCACGTTCGGGCAGGCGTGGCTTTTTAGTGCTGCCGCCACGATTGGCAAAAAAAGCCCTGCCTGCCATTTTTGTCAGGCGAGTAATATAAAACAAGCGAGGTTTTTGTGGAAGAAAAAAACAAGAAGGACCGCGTCGTGGACCCCGTGCCCGAGGTCGCTGATTTTTCCGATGAAAAGACATTAAGGCCAAAGCTCCTCTCGGATTACATCGGCCAGGAAAAGGTCAAGGAAAAGCTCAAGATACTCATAGATGCGGCCAAACAAAGAAAAGAAGCCCCGGAGCATATTCTTTTTTACGGCCCCCCGGGCCTTGGAAAAACCACGCTTGCCCACATTATAGCAAATGAGATGGGTGTAAATATAAAGGTGACGGCCGGGCCCGTCATAGAAAAGGCAGGCGACCTCGCGGCGATCATAACCAACCTCGAGGAAAACGACATTTTGTTCATAGACGAGATACACAGGCTCAACAGGGCCGTCGAGGAAATAATGTATCCCGCGCTTGAGGATTACGCACTTGATATAGTGATAGGCAAGGGACCGTCGGCCAAGACATTCAGGATAAACCTCCCGAAATTCACCCTTATCGGCGCGACCACCCGCGCAGGGCTAATCGCCGCGCCTTTGCGCGACAGGTTCGGCGCCACCTACAGGGTTGATTTTTACGAGACACAAGAGCTTGCGCTGATACTCAAGCGCTCCGCTTCGATCCTGGGGGTGAAAGCGGAAAGCGACGGCATAGAAGAGATCGCTAAAAGGTCGCGCGGAACCCCAAGGATAGCCAACAGGCTCCTGAAACGTGTGCGCGATTACGCCCAGGTAAAAGGGAACGGCGACATCGACAGGAAAACCGCGGTGCAGGCCTTAACGATGCTCGAGGTCGACGAGCTCGGACTTGACGCCATGGATAAAAAAATAATGACCGCCATAATGGAGAAATTCAGGGGAGGGCCGGTGGGCATCGACACTATAGCGGCCGCGGTTTCCGAGGAGCCCGACACCGTTGAGGATGTATACGAGCCTTACCTCATGCAGGTGGGCTTCATCCAGAGGACCCCTTCCGGAAGGAAAGCGACGGAAAAGGCGTATGAATATTTCAAGATAAAGAAAAAAGAATCCGAGCAGGATAAGCTTTTTTAGGTGGTCCCACACAGGCCCGTATGAGACTTTTGGAGAGCCCTGCGCCCATCTTTTAAATTTAGGCGCAGCTGCCGGAAAAAGGTTCATACGGGCCTGCGTGGGCGTAGCAACAGTTTAAACGGAGAACAGATGCAAAACACAAAAAAAAATGAGAAATTCATCAGAGTGCGCGTGGCCGGCGTTGTTCTAAACAGGCGCAACGAACTGCTGCTGGTCAACCACGTCAAGAACGGCAGGTCATACTGGCTGCTGCCCGGCGGGGGCATCGAATACGGCGAGGATGTCTTTACTGCCATAAAACGCGAATTCATGGAAGAGCTCTCATTAAAGGTCCTTTCCCTGGGAAAACTGGTGCTTGTGCACGACACCATTTATCCTGGAAAAGAAAGGCACATACTCAACCTTTATTTTACCTTAAAGACCGCATCCGCCGATAATATAAAGGTGAACCCGGATACGGTCCTGGCCGGGGCCGCATTTGTTTCGATGGCAGATTTCAGAAAAAAACTGTTCTATCCCGGGATAAAAAGTGATATAATCAAGCTGTGGAAAAACAAATTTAGAGGGACAATTGGGTATATTAAAACGCCTTGGAAGAACTAAAAACCCTTTTGTTGGAGGTTCTTAAAATGGCCGAAGGTCTCAATGTTACGGTAGTTGACAAGGGAAACATCAAAGTGCTCCAGTGCAAGGGCTTCATAGACACGACCACGTCCTCGCTGCTGGAAGCGAAGATGAGCGAGATGCTCCAGTCAAAGAATTACAGGATAATAATCGACCTCGGCGAGGTGGACTATATTTCCAGCGCCGGCTGGGGTATTTTCATCAGCGAGATAAAGAACATAAGGAAGAACAAGGGCGACCTTAAGCTCGTCAATATGAAGCCCGAAGTCATGGAGATATTCGAGCTCCTGGATTTCACCAATATCCTTGAATATTACAAGAGCCTGGATGAAGCGGTAAAAAAATTCAAGTAAAGACGAAATATGCAGCGTAAAATTTCCGCCAATTTCGGGACAAGGGAAAAAAGCGCGGCCGGGCGCGGGTTCAGACCCGGCATCAAAGCAGTCGTTTATTTCATCGCCGCGGTCATTTTCGCCGCGGATTCCATTTTTTTTAACCTAAAAATATCCTTTCCAATCATGGTCTACGTCTGTTTATACGCCCCTTTTTTTCTTTGCATTTTTCTGCTGGAAAAAAATTCCGATGCGCTGGGGAAAAGGGCGCATAACAGGCTTGCCATGGGGCTATGGCTGGTTTACGTCACTCTTTCTGCCGTAAGCGGCGGCGGTTCGTCTCCGCTTAAATGGGCCGTAATAATACTTCCCGTGATCCCGGCCTCAAGGCGCGACATTGCCGCGTGCCTTATCATGTCGCTGGGCGCGCCGTTGGCTTTTGCCAGGGGACTTTTCTCCGCGCCCGCCGCGGATATTTTTGTTTACCCCGCGGCCCTTGCTTTTGCCATGACGGTTTATTTCCTTGCGGACCCGGGGAAAAACCAAAAAGAGGACGAATTCCCCCTGAAGGGCATCGAGACGCAAAAAGAGGGAAAACATTTCAGGCTGATAATTTACGGCCTTCTGGAAAGCCTTCTTAAACTTTACCAATCCGTACTTGATCCCATTTCAATTGTGCTTTTCCTTAAGGACGGGGACGGCGCCTCGGATGGTTTTTCCATAACAATGTCGGTTTCATCCGCGGAGGAGGCCATAAACAAAGGATATTCGTTCAAACTGCAGGAAGGAGCCATAGGTTCGGCTTTGAATAAGAACGCGTTTTATTCCTTCGCGGCCCGCGGTGCATCAATGCCTTATTACAACGCAAAAACCGCCGTCACATCGGTCGCCGTAGTTCCGCTTGTTTTGAACAGGCTGGTAGGCGCGGTTGTCGCGGATTTCGGCAGGGACATTGAGGCTGAAAAACCGGCGTTGAAGGAAAGGATGGAAAAACTGGCAAACGAGATAATATCGCTTATGGAAGTATACGACATAAACAACAAGGTTATCATAAAGGAGCAGAGAGTCTCCCTTATGTACGAGATAAACAGGAAGGTGGACACCCAGGAGGGGAAAAGCGGGCTCATAAAAAGCTTCCTCGGGGAGATAAAGCAATTCGATATATACAGCGGATATCTCGCGGAGTACGACGCGGACGACAATTCCTTTACCGTGACCGAAACCATGAACTATCCAGCCTCGGCCGTATCAACGAAATTTTTTGTAAAGGACAACGAGTTCCTGCGGTATATGATGGACACTGGTAAAAGGACGGTCATAGACGATGCCGGAAAAAAGGACATTTCACTTAATATAAAAAGGGCCAATATCGACACCTCTTTCCTGCGCCTTTTGAAAAGCGGGGACGCGCTGCACGGCTTCATAAAGCTGGACAAGGAAAAGCCGCACGTTTTCAGCGAGTTCGAGCTGGAAACGCTGGAACTTATGCTCTCCAGGATAACCGTGATGCTCGAGAACGCCAAGCTGTACGAAAAAATAAAGAACCAGGCTTACCATGACGGACTTACCGGGCTTCTGAACCATCTGACATTCCAGCAAAAGCTCCTGAAAAGCGTCGAGAAGAAGGAAAAAGGGGAAATATCCTGCGTCTCTTTGTGCATACTTGACATAGATTTTTTCAAGAAATTCAACGATTCCTTCGGCCACCAGGAAGGCGACCGCGTCCTCATAAAGATAGCGAAAATGCTCTCCGAATTCGAGGCAAAGACGCCTGATTCCTATTGCGCGCGTTACGGCGGCGAGGAGTTTGTTTTTGTCCTTGAGGGGAGCGACATTTACGCCGCGGAAAAGGTGGCCGGCCAGATAAGGAAATACAGCTCGGAGAACCTGAGGGGCGGCGATGAGAAGGAAACCAGGCCGATCAACCTCTCCATTGGGGTGACATCTTTTCCCGATTTTGCCAGGGATTCCAGGGAGCTTTTTAAGAACGCGGACGAGGCGCTTTACCTGGCCAAGGAAGAGGGAAGGAATACGGTAAGGACGACGCTGGATGTGAGGAAGATAGATAGAAGAAAAAGGTAAAATTTAACGGCATTATTCCCGCTTGTAAATTCCACTTCATTAATATATAATAAAAAAGATATTTCAGGATAAAGTCATACCGTCATATGTATATGTGGATAAATACGGGCCCTATGCCCGGTTTTTCCGTTATTATAAAGGAGAATAACTTGAAAAAAGGCAGGATAAAAATAGATTCGGACCGGTGCAAGGGTTGCCTTTTGTGCGTCGGCCAATGTCCCAAAGGCGTGATAAAAAAAGGCGAAAAAATCAACCGCTTCGGATATACCCTGGCGGAATTCTGCGATAACGGCTCGTGCAATGCGTGCACCCTGTGCGCCATTGTGTGCCCGGACTGCGCCATCGAAGTGATAGAGATAACGGAGGATGGAAAATGAGCGCGGGAAAACAATTCATAAAAGGCAACACAGCCGTGGTTGAAGCCGCAATAGACGCGGGCTGCAGGTTTTACGCGGGATACCCCATAACGCCCCAGAACGAGATACCCGAAATGATGTCATGGCGCATGCCCGAAGCCGGCGGCACTTTCATACAGGCGGAGAGCGAACTTATCTCGATAAACATGGTCTTCGGCGCGGCCGCTGCCGGGGCAAGGGCGATGACCACGTCGTCGTCGCCGGGCATCTCCCTGATGCAGGAAGGCATATCGTATATGGCCGGCTGCGAGCTTCCGGCGGTCATTGTCAACGTAATGCGCGGCGGGCCCGGGCTGGGAAATATCGCTCCATCCCAGAGCGATTATTTCCAGGCGGTAAAACCGGGGCACGGTGATTATCACATGATAACCCTCGCGCCGCACAAACTCTCGGAGATGTACGATTATACCTTCGATGCTTTTGACCTTGCCGATAAATACAGGACGCCAGTAATGATACTGGCCGACGGGCTGCTTGGCCAGCTCATGGAAAATGTCGAGCTGGACAGGTCCAGGAAACCGGCGCTTTTGAACGCGCCGAAACCGTGGGCATTAACCGGCGCTTCCGGCAGGAAGGGCCAGCGCATTGTATCGCTCTTGATGCAGCCCGGAGCCCTTGAAAAGCACAATATGGACCTCAATGAAAAATACAACATCATCAAAAGGGACGAGACGAAATTCGAACTTACCGGAACGGAAGAGAACCCCGATTACTTGATCGCGGCTTTCGGCACGTGCGCCAGGATATCAAAGGGCGTGATAAACCTTGCCCGGGCCGCCGGGATAAAAATTGGGCTATTCAGGCCCGTTACTCTCTGGCCTTACCCTTACGCGGCACTGAAAGAGGCGGCGAAAAAAGTCAAAAAGGTCTTTGTCTTTGAGATGAACCTCGGGCAGATGGTCGAGGACGTCAACCTGGCCGTGGAGGATTCCTCAAAGATAGAATTTTACGGGAGGCCGGGCGGTGGGGTGCCGACGGCCGAGGAACTCTTTGAATTCATAAAAGGGAAGGTAAAATAAAATGGCCGAGAAAATAGTCTATAAAAAGCCCGAGTCGCTCACGGACAGGATATTCTCATACTGCTGGGGATGCGGACACTCCACCATGCACAAGGTGGTGGCCGAGCTTATCGACGAACTCGGCATGAGGGAAAAGACGATTGCCGTGGCGCCTGTAGGCTGCGCCGTATTCGCCTACGATTTCTGGGACTTCGACACGACCGAGGCGGCGCATGGAAGGGCCCCGGTTGTCGCCACAGCCATAAAAAGGGTGCACCCGGACAAGCTTGTTTTCGCTTACCAGGGGGACGGTGACCTTGCGTCCATAGGCATGGCCGAGATAATACACACGGCAAACCGCGGCGAGAATTTAACGGTAATATTCATCAACAACACAAATTACGGAATGACGGGCGGGCAGATGGCGCCAACCACCCTTATAGGGCAAAAGACCACGACCTCGCCGGCGGGCAGGGACCCGTTGGTGAACGGGTACCCGTTCAAGATGGCGGAACTGATGGCGCAGTTTGAGAACGTGAAATATTCGGAACGCGTCAAGGTGACCGACGCGGCATCCGTTATAAAGGCAAAAAAAGCGGTGAAAAAAGGTTTTTTGAACCAGCTCAACGGCGCGGGATTCTCTTTCATCGAGGTCCTGTCATCGTGCCCGGCGAACTGGCGCATGGAGCCGCTCGAGGCGAAAAAACACATCGACGAAGTGGTGTCGAAATATTACCCGCTGGGAGTATTTAAGGATATTAAGTAAGTTTTTCAGAAACCACCGGTCTTATCCGGACAGAAAAAGAGGTCCTTATGATTGAACAAATAATAATTGCCGGCTCAGGCGGACAGGGAGTGCTGACTCTGGGCATTTACCTTGCGCGCGCCGCGGCCTTCGAGGGCAAGAACGTCGCATGGCTTCCCGCGTACGGAGCGGAAAAGCGCGGAGGCCCGTCGTTTTGCAGCCTTATAATATCGGACACGGAAATATTCTCCCCGGTCGTTGAAACGCCGGACACCCTTATAGCTTTCGACCAGCGCGCCCTTGAGAATTACATGGGCAAATCCGGGAGTAAGACTTTCATAATGGAGAACTCGTCGCTTGTCCTGGAAGACAAAGTAAAAAGCGGGAACAAGCTCCTGATTCCGGCCAGCGAAATGGCAAAAAAGCTCGACGCGATAAAGGTGGCCAACATTGTCATGGCGGGCGCGTACACCGCGTCGAAGAAGGTGCTTAAAGCGGAAAACGCTCCGGCAGTCATGAAGGAAATGCTCGGCGCCAAAGCCGGTAAAATGACGGAAAAGAACCTGGCGGCTTTTAAGGAAGGTTTTGATTTCGCCTCAAAGCAAGCGGAGAGGACATGAAGATACGCAAGGCGTACATAAAGGACGCGTATAATATCCAGGCTCTCCTGAAAAAATACACCTCTGAGGGCGAGCTTCTGGTAAGGCCGATGGCCGACATTTTCGCCCAGATAAGGGATTTTTTTATTCTTGACAACAAAAAACGGCTGACCGGGCTAATTGCCCTGCATGTGTACTGGGAGGACCTGGGCGAGATCAGGTCTTTCATAATAGAAAAGAAATACAGGGGGGGCGGGTTCGGAGAAAAACTCCTTGAGACCGCCATAAAAGAGGCGAAATCCATCGGCATAAAAAAGGTCTTCGCGCTCACGAAGATACCGGGATTTTTCATAAAGCAGGGTTTTAAAAAGATATCCAGGTCGAAATTGCCTCACAAGGTATGGAAGGACTGCTTCAACTGCCCCAAATACCCGAAATACTGCGACGAGATCGCGCTTATATACAGGATAAAATAGTCGGATCTTAATATTGCCGGAGAACATCACAAAAAGTGCGGGCAAAAGGGGAAAGATGAAAGAGGACAGGAAGGAAATTTCCGTAAGCTTTGAGATAACCATAAAAGACGACAACGGCAAATTCATAGGCCAGTGCAGGGACTTGCCGGGGCTCGTCGTTTCCGGCCTGAGCAAGAACGAGGTCATAAAAAATATCAGGGCGGCCATACCCCTTTACCTGCGTTACGTCCCCAAAGAAAGTTTTATCCCCGTCTACGACAATTCCATAGCCCAGATAATATACGGTTTTGAGGAGTTCAACGGACAGCTCTACGCATGCACCAACAAGGATTCCGTGGTGAGGACCACGACCGGGGACCAGGGGGCGTGGGAGACGGTAAGCATAGCCAACGTTTTTTCCCCGTATTTCAACCCGCCGGTCGGCGGGACCAAGACCTTTGAGGAGGAGAGCCTGGGCGATTACACGCCGCAGGTCTATTGCCTCAAGGTTTTCAACGACCTGGGAACGCCCAAGCTGTTTTGCGGGACCAACGCCAACGGCGGTATATACGAGACGCTGGACGGGAAGAACTGGTCGCTTTCTTTCAACAGCGGCGAGGCCAGGATACACTGCATAGAGGCGTTCAAGGGCAGGCTTTTTGCGGGCACTTCCACGGAAGGGAAAATATACACTTACAACGGGACAAACTGGACCGTGGCACTTAACACATCGGAGCTTGCGGTCTCGTGTTTCGGATTGTTCAGGGAGTATCTTTACGCGGGCACCTATCCCAACGGCCTTGTGTTCAGGACCGCGGACGGCATAAACTGGCAGAAGGTTTTCGACACCAACCAGTCATTCGTGAACGATTTCTTCTTTTTTAAGAATAAGTTCTACGTCTCCACGTCGAAGGCGACCGGCGGGCTCGTATATATGACCGAGGACGGCACGAACTGGGTCGAGAATTTTTTCTCGGAAAAGGACGTAAATTTTTACAGGTTCGAGGCCTTCGGCAACGGGCTTTACCTGGGCACAGGGGACTCGGGCAGGGTTTACAAGACCCTTGACGGCAAGCAGTGGGAAATGGCTTTCCAGACCGACGAGGAGGACGTAAGGGCCCTGCATCTTTTCAACGGCTACCTTTATTTCGGCTCATCCCCCAAGGGCAGGATATTCAGGACCACGGTGTCGAACACCCCGCCCCCCGGGGTAATGGATGTCCTTGTATCGGAGGTCACATCGCACAACGTCGTCATAACGTGGTCCACGGACAGGGAAGCGCAGACCATCATAGAATACGGGGCGGACATAAGCTACGGCAACAACATCATAAACGAGACGCTGACCACAAAGCACAGGATAACCCTGAACAATTTAAAATCCATGACGCCATACCATTTCAGGATACTCACCTATTCCGATGTGGGGAGTTTTTCCGGGATACTCAACGATTATACCTTCACAACTACGGCGGCCATCACGCCGAAACTGGCCTCGAAGACGCATCCCGACCAGGAAAAATGGTACAACAGGACCGACGTGACCGTCGAGTGGGGACAGCACCAGGACGTAAAACAGTATTTATACATAGTGGACAGGAACGCCGACACCGTCCCGGAGTACGCGAAATGCACTGCCACTGTAAAGGAAAACGTTACGGTAAAGAACATGGAGGACGGCGTCTGGTATTTCCACGTACTCATCGAGGACAAGGCCGGAAATGTCAGCCCGGAAGTTTCCCGTTTCGCCGTAAAGATAGACACGGTGGCAGCGCCTCCCGAGATACAGTCGCCTACGCATCCGGACCCGGACAAGTGGTATTCCAACAACGCGCCTTCTTTCCAGTGGGCGCCTCCCCAGGACATGTCCGGGATAGAGGGGTATTATTATTTTGTCGACGAGATGCCCAACACCCTGCCGACGGAAAAGACCGGAGTGTTCACGGACGGGACCCTGGTCAAACTGAAACCAACCGAGGACGGGATAAAATATTTTCACATCGTCACAAAGGACAGGGCCGGCAATATCGGGTCAAAGGCCGCGCATTACCGCGTGAACATCGACACACAGGCACTGCCGCCGATAATCAGCTCTCAGACGCACCCCGACGAAAAATCATGGTACAACTCGCGGAAGGTCGAGATACACCTTGCCAAATCGCACGACCTCTCGGGTATAGAGGGGTTTTATTACCTTGTCGACCAGCGGGCCGACACCCAGCCGCATGAGAATGACTGCATTTATAAGACCACCTCCGATATCGAGCTTCCGGAAAAACAGGACTCAACCTGGTACATACACGTAAGGTCCAAGGACATGGCGGGAAACGTCTCGAGGGACACAGCCAGCTTCAGGTTCAACATCGACACGCAGGCCCTGCCGCCGCACATTTCATCGTCCACGCATCCCGACCCGCATAAATGGTACAACAACAAAAAGGCGCAGTTCAACATAGCCAAACCCGAGGACATGTCGGGTATCGAGGGTTTTTATTACATAATAGACAACGCCGAAAAGACCGTCCCGGAATTGACGGCCACCTGGACCGACAAGGACACGATATTCTCCGGCGACCTCAAGGACGGCGAATGGTTTCTGCACGTAGTCTCAAAGGACAGGGCTGGCAATACCGGGACAATGGCCTCGCACTACCGTTTTAACATAGACACGCTGGCGAAACCGCCCAAGGTTTTCTCAAAGACGCACCCCGACCAGGAAGCCTGGTACAACAATTCCCTTCCGGAGATGCACTGGGATACGACGGAGGACCTCTCCGGCATTGAGGGTTATTATTATATACTGGACGAGAAGCACAATACGGTTCCTTCGAAGGAAACCGGAGAATGGACCACTTCCAACCAGGTTACCCTGCCTCTTTTAAAGGACGGCACCTGGTACTTCCACATAGTTTCCAAGGACAACGCGGGCAACACCGGATGGGAAGCCTCTCATTTCAGGATAAAGATCGACACCGTGGTGGACCAGCCAAGAATATCGTCATCCACGCACCCGGACGAGAACGCGTGGTATAACACGGCGCTTGTAAAGCTCGGCTGGACCGTGCCGCAGGACCTTTCAAAGGTAAAAAACTTTTATTACGTTTTCGCCAAGGAAAAGCACCTCAAGATAACACCGGAAATATCGAGTTCCACGGACAAACGCGAGGTGGAATTCAACATTGAAAGGGAAGGCGTCTATTATTTCCACCTGATAGCCGAGGACAACGCCGGCAACATCGGCGAAGAGCCGGCGATATTCAAGGTGAACGTGGACCTCAAGGCTGACCCGCCGGACATTTCATCATCCACGCATCCAAACCCGGACAGGTACTACGCCATGGTTAACCCGGTTTTTGTGGTGGAACATGTCGACGACCTGTCGGGCCCCGAGGGTTTTTATTACATGGTGGACCGCAACCCGGACACGCTGCCGGACAGGAAGACGGCCCGTTTTTCAAAGGACACCACAATAAGGATAGCCGAGAGCCTGGACGAAGGCGAATGGTATTTCCACATCATACTCAAGGACCTGGCGGGCAACCTGGGGACGCAGGCCGCCCATTACAAGTTCCATATAGAGACGAACCCGCCGGAGGTCATGCTCTCCGAATTGAAACTTTTCCAGAACACGGAGACATTCGACGTGGCGTGGTCGGGGGAGGACAAGGAGTCTGGCGTCCACAGCTTTGACGTGGAATACAGGGAAGGTGAAAAAGGCAAGTGGAAACTGTGGCTCAAGGAAACCAAGGCGAAAAATTCCGTATTTAAGGGCGAGGACGGGATAACATATTATTTCAGGGTAAGGGCTCGCGACAACGCGGGCAACTGGTCCGATTATTTCGAGCAGGAGAACATCAGGACCACGGTGGACATTTCCCCGCCAGCGCAGATAACCCAACTGGTGGCAAAGCCCGTGAAAGACGGCAGGGTTCAGATAGAGTGGTCCAGGTCGGTCGATTCGATATCCGGGCTGGATTACTACAGGATATACCGCTCGTCGGTGTCGGGTCAGTTGGGCATGCAGATAAACGACGACGGCGCGGTAACCGACACGAAATTCACGGACGAGTCAAAGGACCTGGAAGACGGCATAATCTATTATTACACGGTGCGCGCCGTGGATAAGGTCGGAAATGAAAGGGAATCGGGGAACAAGCAGGTGCTTGCAATATGCGACAGGCAGGCCATGCCGCCGGTCGTGCGCTCGCTCACGCATCCCATGCAGCAGGACTGGTATAACAACAAGAACGTCAGGCTCATATGGGACACTCCCCAGGACGCCACGAAGATAACGGGTTATTATTACATATTCGACCAGATAGCCACCACCGTGGTCGACGCCAAGACAGGCAACTGGTACATAGAAAACGAGATTGAATTCAAGAACGCCGCCGAAGGCACGTGGTACTTTCACATAATTTCAAAGGACGAGGCCGGGAACATTTCCGAGGAAGCGACCCATTATCAGGTAAATATAGACACTACTAAACCCAAACCGCCGGTGATATCGTCGATAACGCACGCGGATTTCAACCAGTGGTACAACAACAACGCACCTTCATTCTCGTGGTCCACACCTTCGGACCCGTCCGGAATAGAAGGGTATTATTACATTTTCAACCAGATAAAGAACACCGTGCCCGACATCGGCACATCAAGCTGGACCCGCGGGACAATGGCCTCTTTCGTGGATGTTCCCGACGGGATATGGTACCTGCACGTGATAGCAAAGGACAGCGCGGGAAACATTTCCGCGGAGAGCTCGCACATGCAGGTCAACGTGGCCATGAGCCCGCCGCCGCCGCTGGTATTCTCGCCGTCGCATCAGGAACAGGAAAAATGGTACCGCGATACCAACGTAAAGCTGCAGTGGAAACCGATGGATTATGTAAATGAGATAATCGGTTATTATTACGTCCTTGACGCCTCGGACAAGACAACGCCCGGCCAGAAGAATTCCAAGACCATGGACACGAACATGGCGATATCAGGGTTGACCGACGGCACGTGGTACTTCCACATAGTCGGGGTCGACAAGGAAGGCGTGATCGGGAAGACAGCCACCCATTTCAAGATAAAGATAAAGACAAAAGTCACCGTAAGGGGCACCGTGACGCAGTCCAACGGCATCATGCCGTTATCCGGGGCGTCCGTCGAGGTCATGAGGGAGGACGGAACCACGCTCGGCGTCGCCATAACCGACAAGGACGGCAATTACAACGTCGATAACCTTGCGGTAAGCAGGATAAAAATGAAGGTCCTGACTAAGAATTTGCCGCCGCAGCTCATAAACGACATCGAACTCAAGGCGGACGAGCCGGAGAAGATAGTGAATATTTCCAGCGAAATTTTCGCCCTTTATGAGGCGTCCACCGGAAAAATAGCATTCAATTATTACATACCCGAGGACGGCCTTGTGACAATAAAAGTCTATAACGAGTCCGGCAAGACGCTTGCCACCCTGGAAGAGACAAAAAAGGGCAAGGTGTACAATTCGACCGCATGGGACGCCGCCGGCACCGAAGACGGCATGATTCTTTACCAGGTAACGGCCAAGGGCGCCACCACGGGCAAGATAACACGCTACGGGATAAGAAAGATAAAAAAGGGTTTCTAAGGACGCCCGAAATATAAAACACATATCCGGAGGGTTATTATGGACCGTAAATGCAATGCCTGCGGGGAGATTAACCGCGGGGACGCCAGATTCTGCAAAAGCTGCGGCTCGCCGCTTCCGGCAATAAAGGTAAAAATGACGCAGCAGGAATTGGCCCATGAAAAACAGGTGAAAAAATTCTGGCTCACCCTTGTTGTCAGCTTTGCGGTCGTTGCCACTGCCTCGGTTTTCCTCATGAACTACATGGACAGGCAAAAAGGGCTCGCCGTTGCAAAAGAATACTCCGAAAAATACATGAACGACGACGATATGGCCTTCGGGACAATCAAGCCGGGCGCCTTCGTTTTCGAAGGGCTCATATGGGGCATGGGGATAAACGACATCAAAAGGGTTTACCCATACTGCACGGACACGAACGACCCGGATTTCAAGCAGTCCCTGATGTCCACACAGCACGACCTTAAGACGCAGATACCCCACGCGAATTTTATGAGCCTGGGGCTGTTAAACGGGAAATTATACGCGTTGAAATTTGAGTTCGGCGAGAACGAGAAATTCGAGAGTCAGCAGCTCAAGATCCCGCACAAGGATGAAATAATGTACGGGAGGTTCACCGGCATTTACGAGATGTTCAGGAAACTTTACGGTGAGCCGGCATTTGAGCAGTACCCGGAAAAACTTATGGACGTCAGGACAAAGATAGCAACGATAAAGTCGGGGGAGCTATCCGACGGAAAACCCAGCAATGTTTACCTGGCATGGGACTTAAAGGACACTAAAGCCGAGTTGGCATTTTTTGGATACGAGGGAAAGCTCCATTTGACCATAAGGTTCTTAAGCGAACCCGTGTGGGATATGGCCAATACCGCCCCGGCGCAGCAGGGCAATTTCAGGAATTTTTAGATAAAGTGCGGCCGAAAAAAAACATATACGGGTTTTCATACAGGCTTTTTATCCTTTTTATGCTCTGCGCCGTGCCTCTTGCTTTTTCACCCGGGGCATACTCCCCCGTAAACATAAAGACCACCGTGCTGCTTGCGTGCGCGTTTTTTATCGCCGCGGCATGTGTTGCCTCCGGGGATTTCGGAAAAAAAGCACTGCTGCCGTTTGCCTTTATCGGCTGGATGTGCATAAGCGCGGCCTTTTCCAGGTTCTCATACGCGTGCGCAATGCCGATATTCACCGCCATGGCGCTGTTCGTCGTGTTCTTCGCCGCCGCGAATTTTTCCGGAAATAACCTTGATTTCATAAGAAAAGCACTTGTCCTGTCGTTTATCCCGCCCCTGGCCGCGGGAGTATTGCAGATATTTTTCCCGGGCGGCTTCACCGAATTAATGGCCTTCGGCGGCAGGGTGCCGTCGCTTATGGGAAACCCCAATTTTTTTGCCGCTTATATAATAGCGGTATTGCCGGTCGTTGTTTTTCTTTATGCCGGGTCCAACAAATGGCGCAAAGCCGCAATTACCGCGGTTTTTATTTTGGCGGCGGTGTGCCTTGTAAAAACAGGGTCGAAAGCCGGTATGCTTGCCGCCGCAGCCGAGGCTGCAACGGCCCTATACTTCTTCATGAAAGAAAAGAAAGTATCTAAAAAAAAAGCTGCCGTCATATCACTGACATGCCTGGCATTGTCGGCCGCTTTTTTGCCGGCGGCATTCAATGTCCCTTACAACAAAGCCTTCGATCCGGCAGCTTACGCCGCCAATGCATCGGTTTTTTTCAGGATAAACACATGGCAGGGCGCTTTCAATATGGGAATGAAGAACATTTTTACGGGGACCGGTCCAGGGTCGTTTTCCGGGGCGTTCCCGTCATTTCGGCCAGGGGAAATAATGAAGTGGTCGTTACAGAGCAGCTATGAGGTCACGTATCCCGAAAACATATTTTTGCAGGCTTTCGCCGAGCTGGGGGCATTGGGGCTGCTCGGGTCGCTGGCTATGGTGTTTATGGTGTTGAAAAGCTATGACCCGATAAAAAAGGATATTTACCTCGGGTTCACCGGGCTGTTGTGCATGAACCTGGTCGGGGTGGATTTTAATTATGTTTCGTCTTCCATGCTTGCGGCGCTATTTGCCGGCCTGATAATGAACCGGGAGGATAAAATGCCGCGTAATGAGGAAAGTTCAGCGGGAGCCGAGGCTGTCTTCAGGGTGGCGGGGGCGTTATTTGCGGCAGCCCTTATCGCCGGATGCGTCATAAGCGTCAAAAAAATCATTTCAGACACTTATCTTAACAAAGCCATAGAATTTTCCGGTGAGGCAAAATGGGGCGACGCGGTGGAGGATTATAAAAAATCCATTGAAGAGGACAAATACAATATTACCGCGGGTTATTTCCTTGCGCAGGCGTATTACGACTCCAACCCGTCCGCCAACGCCGCGGCGGCACTCGGACAGCTTGAGGAAATCGGCAAACTCGCGCCGGATTATGTCCTTATACATTACAGGAAGGCGGTGATTCTTTCCGGGCTGGGACGCGCGGACGAGGCGGAAGATGAATACAAAAAGATGATAAAGATAGACCCCTATTTCAAGGAGGCCCTGGAGGCCATGGCTTACATCAGCTATAACAGGGGGGACTGGGATTCGGCGCTTTCATACACAAACAGGGCGCTGGAAAAATATCCTCTGGACGCGGCGCTTTATTCATACCTCGGCAACATTTATTTTGCATCAAAGCGCCCTGATGAGGCGGTTTTGGCATATAAAAAAGCAGTTGAAATAAGCGGTAATAAAGATTATTATTATAACTTAAGCTGTATTTACTATTCGCTCAATGACTTCCCGGAAGCCATGGCAAATATTGACGAGGCCATTAAACGCGGCGGAAAAGACGACCCCAAAGTGGAAAAAATGGCAGCAATGATAGAAAAGCGGAACCAATAAAAAAACAAGGGGGTTTGATGAAAAATATCGCGGTTTTTATATCGGGCGGCGGAACGAACCTCCAGTCTCTCATAGACGCGTTTGAATCGGGGCTTATCAGGGGGGGAAGGATAGAGATGGTATTTTCCAACAAGAAGGATGCCTTCGGCCTTGAAAGGGCGAAGAAGCACAATATTCCGGCAATTTATTCCGCGCCCGAAGATTTTCCTTCTCCGGAAGAATATGACAGCCGGCTGGCCGGGCTTTTAAAGGAACGCGGCATCGGTCTCGTGTGCCTGGCCGGTTACATGAAAATATTGACGAAAGCGTTCCTTGACAATTTTAATGGCGACATAATGAACGTCCACCCGGCCCTGCTGCCGTCATTCGGAGGACCGGGCATGTACGGCATGCACGTGCATGAGGCCGTCATCGGGAGCGGCGTGAAAGTCTCGGGATGCACCGTCCATTTTGTGGATTACGGCACCGACACCGGCCCCATTATAATACAAAAAACGGTACCTGTCGGGCAGGACGACACCCCGCAGGTTCTGCAGAACAGGATATTGCCACTCGAGCACGAGGCGTACAGGGAAGCGGTAAAGCTTTACTGCGAGGGAAGGCTTGAGATAAAAGGCAGGAAAGTTTTTATAAGATAATATGACTTCAAAAAACATTGATTTGGCCAGAACATTAAGAAAGAATGCAACTGATGCCGAAACAGTTCTTTGGCAATGCTTGAGAAGAAGAAGCATTAAAGGTTGCAGGTTTAAACGGCAGCAACCAATAGGTGATTATATTGTTGATTTTGTTTGTCTGTCAAAGAAGTTAGTTGTGGAAGTTGACGGCGGACAGCATGTTAATAATATAAAAGATGAAATCAGGGATAAATGGTTAAAAAACAAAGGATTTGATGTGTTAAGATTCTGGGACAATGATGTGCTTGTCAGGACGGAAGATGCGGCTGAAGCAATATACAATAAGCTTTGATCACCCTCCCTCTTGCTCCCTCCCATAAAGGGAGGGAGTAAAGACAGAGGCATGAATAAGCATCTTTAACCTTCCCTCCCCCTTTAGGGGGAGGGTTAGGGAGAGGGTGGCTAGGAGGATACATGTTCTGCCCCAAATGCCTCTATGAATATGAAAAAGGGATAACAAAATGCCCGGATTGCGGCTCCTTGCTTGTCGAAGAGGATCCGGCCAAAGAGGACGAGGGCGACCTTCCCGACATCCGGGTGGCCGAGGCCGCCGACGTGGATGACGACCTTGAAGCCGGTGCCCTGCGCAGCATGCTGGATGCGGAAGGCATACACAGTTTTTTAAGGGTCAATGTGCTTCCGCACACGAACATAGTCCTGGGATTTTTCAGGAAGAAATCATACGGCACCATAATAGTGAACAGGGAAGAGCTTGAAAAGGCAAAAAAGGTCGTGGAAGATTTCAGGAAATTGTAGATCATATACGGGGCGGATCTTCGCGCCCCGCACATAAAAACGGAGGCTTCTTATGCTGAAGGTAAAACGGGCACTTATCTCTGTATCCGACAAGGAAGGCGTTGTTGAGTTCGCAAGGGAATTGAAGGCGATGGGGGTGGAGATAATATCCACCGGCGGCACGAAAAAGGCGTTCAAGGACGCAGGCATCGACGCCATTGACATTTCCGACGTTACGGGATTCCCCGAGATGCTTGACGGAAGGGTAAAAACACTGCACCCCAAGGTGCACGGCGGGCTTCTGGCTCTGCGGGAAAACCCGGAACACATGGCCACAATAGAAAAGCACGGCATCAAGCCCATCGACATGGTAGTTATCAATCTTTACCCATTTAAACAGGTTATAAAAAAACCGGGCATATCAATAGAGGACGTCATAGAGAATATAGATATCGGGGGGCCGTCCATGATAAGGTCCGCCGCGAAGAACGCGCAATCGGTCGCGGTGCTCACCGACAAGGCGGATTACCCGAAGGTGCTCTCCGAGATGGGCGCCGGAGGGATCACGCTCGAGACACTTAATGCACTCAGGGTAAAGGCCTACAAAACGACGGCGGATTACGACGCATATATATCCAATTACCTCGAGTCGAGGTTTGTAACCGGCAGCGGCATGCCCGAGAGGATAGTGATATCGGCCGACAAAAAGCAGGAGATGCGCTACGGCGAGAATCCACACCAGAAGGCGGCGTTCTATATTTTTCCGGATTTCCCGGAAACAGGGCCGGGCAACTGCGAACAGCTGCACGGCAAGGAACTATCTTTCAATAATATATATGACATGGACGCGGCCCTTAATATCGTGAAATCCCTGGAAGAGCCTGCGGCCGTCATAATAAAGCACGCTAACCCATGCGGCGTGGCCATAAGCGCCGATATTACGGATGCTTACGTGAAGGCATACGAGGCCGACCCGCAGTCGGCATACGGCGGAATATGCGCCCTTAACAGGCAGTGCACAAAGGGGATAGCCGACAAAGTCGAAAAGATGTTCATGGAAGTGATAATCGCGCCTGACTTCGACGCGGACGCCCTGGAGACACTTAAGAACAAAAAGAACATAAGGATAATGAAGTGCGGCGGCCTCAAAAGGAATGCAGGCACCGGCATACAGTATATGGACATAAGGAAAGTCACGGGCGGGTTGCTTGTGCAGGAAGCCGACACTCTTGAGCTTGACAGGGGCGCGTTAAAGACCGTCACCAAAAAAGCGCCCGGAGCGGGGGAGCTCAAAGACATGGAGTTTGCCTGGACAATATGCAAATTTGTGAAATCAAACGCCATAGTCATAGCAAAGGACGGCGTTGCCGTGGGCATCGGGCCAGGCCAGACCAACAGGGTGGGCGCAATGGCCATTGCAATAAAGAATGCCGGAGAAAAGGCAAAAGGCGCGGTGCTCGCCTCAGACGCGTACTTCCCGTTCAAGGATAACGTGGAATCGGCGGCCGCTGCTGGCATTTCGGCGATAATACAGCCCGGAGGCTCGGTAAGGGATGCAGAGAGCATCTCCTGCGCCGATGAAAAAGGGCTCTCGATGGTATTCACCGGCGCGAGGCATTTCAGGCACTAGGTATTGACGGCCGGGTATAAAACAATATGGAGGAAAAGGACTTGAAAAGCGCCGATGAGCAACTGAGCGTAATACTTCGCGGTGTGACCGACGTGGTCACAAAAGAGGACCTGGCCGCAAAATTAAAGACGGGCAGGCAGCTTATAATAAAACTCGGCATTGACCCGACGGCGTCGGACATTCACCTTGGGCACACGGTCACGCTCAATAAATTGAGGCAGTTCCAGGAGCTGGGCCACAAGGTTGTCCTTATAATAGGGGATTACACGGCCATGGTCGGAGACCCCAGCGGCAGGACATCGGGCAGGCCGCCGCTTACGCGTGACGAGATAATGGGCAACGTCGCGTCCTACAAACAGCAGGTGTCAAAGATATTGAAACCCGACAACCTTGACATTGTCTTCAACGGCGCCTGGTTCGAGAAACTGACTTTCGCGGAGACATTGAAGCTGGTCTCGAAATTCACCCTGGCGCAGATGCTCGAGCACGACACGTTCGACAGGCGACACAGGGACGGAGCCCCATTGTCACTTCTGGAGATGATGTATCCGGTGATGCAGGGTTATGATTCCGTTATGATAAAAGCGGACATAGAAATAGGCGGCACAGATCAGCGCTTCAACGTGATCGCCGGAAGGTTCTTGCAGAGGGAATCGGGAATGGAGGCCCAGGCGGGCCTTTTTACCCCCATACTTTTGGGCCTCGACGGGAAGAATAAAATGAGCAAATCGCTGGGAAATTACATAGCCTTGAACGACAAACCCGAGGATATGTTCGGCAAGGTGATGTCGATCCCCGACAACCTGATGAGGAACTATTTCGAACTTTTGACTCAGGTGGACATGGCCGAAATAGATTCGTTCGAAACGTCGATGAAAGACGGGAAGATGAACCCCAGGGACGTCAAAATGAGGCTGGCCTTTGAAATAGTTAAAAAATACGTCAATGAAGCCGGGGCCTCCTACGGCAGGGAATATTTTGAAAAATCGTTCGGGGCGAACAAGGCGATACCTTACGACGCGCATGTTTATTCATGGACATTCGCGGGAGACGAAACCACCATCGGAGAGCTTTTGAAGGCGGTAAACGCCGCGGCCTCCAATTCCGACGCGAGGCGCATGGTGGAACAGGGCGGATTTTATATGAACGATGCCAAGGTCGCGGATTTTAAAAGGCCCGTTAAAAAAGATGAAATGCCATTCACTTTTAAGGCTGGCAAGAAGATATTTGGAACATTCCGGTAATAAAAAAAAGCGGACAGACAGGGAAATGAGAGGAGCTGCATGCGAATCATAACGGACCTTCACGTCCATTCGAAATATTCACGCGCCACTTCAAAACTTATGAACATATCGGATATCGCGAAATGGGCGGATAAAAAGGGAATAGGAATAATCGCCAGCGGAGATTTCCAGCATCCCGCTTACCTGGGCGAGCTGAAAAACAAGCTTGTGGAATCGGACCCGGGGCTTTACAGGGTGAAAAATTCAAAGGCAAAGGCCAGAATAATCCTGTCCACGGAAATATCCAATATTTACAAACAGGACGGCAAGGTAAGGAAAGTCCACACCCTTGTAATAATGCCGACGATAAAAGACGGCCTTAAGTTCTCAAAGTTCCTTTCGGAAAAAGGCAACACAGAAGCGGACGGCAGGCCGATATTCGGATTTTCGGTCCGCGATCTTGTCAGATACGCCCTGGATATAACTCCGGACGCAATGATAATACCTGCGCACGCGTGGACGCCGTGGTTCTCCATATTCGGCTCAAAATCGGGCTTTGATTCCATCGAGGAATGCTTCGGCCCGGAGGCGAAATACATACACGCAATCGAGACAGGGCTTTCGTCGGATCCTTCCGCCAACTGGCGGATATCGGCGCTGGATAAAATAACCCTGGTATCCAATTCCGACGCGCACTCCCCGAGAAAAATAGGCAGGGAAGCCAACGTTTTTGACTGCAATATGAGCTATTACGACATAAAGGATATAATAGAAAAAAAGGACAAAAAAAGGTTCCTTTACACAATCGAATTTTTCCCGGAGGAGGGTAAATACCATTATGACGGCCACAGGCTCTGCAACGTGTCGCTGCACCCGCGCGAAGCCGAGGCAAAAAAGAACAGGTGTCCGGTCTGCTATAAGCCTCTGACGCTCGGGGTGCTGCACAGGATAGAAGAACTGGCCGACAGACCCTGGGATTATGTGCCGGAAAACGCCATACCGCAGAGGCACATGATACAGCTGGAGGAGATAATCGCCGACTGCAGGGACGTTGCGCCGTCGTCAAAAAAGGTGCAACTGGAGTATGAAAAAATTATCGCCAGGGGAGGCCCGGAATTCGAGATACTTCTGGACAGGAGTCCCGAAGAGCTCGCGGGAATAGCCGATGAGAGGATAGCCTCGGCGATAATGCGCGTAAGGGAGGAGAAAGTAACGGTCGTGCCGGGATTCGACGGCGAGTTCGGCAAGATATCCATATTCAGGGAACCCGGCAAGCCAAAGGACAAAACCGGCAAGATTCAGATGAAGATGTTCGGTGACGAATGAAAAATCATTTAAAGCAGCTTCTTGTATTTTTTTTCGCGCTCTTTGTGGCGTTCAACATCTACCTTAATATGCAGCTTAAGCCGCTTACCAGGGCGCTGGCCCCCGGGGTGGACTACATTTTCGCGGTGTCGATAATACCCGACAGGGCCACCCTGATAAATTTTGAATACCTGAATTTAAGCGCGCCTGCCGTGACAATAAACATCAACCTCATGAACATGATAAAGGGCGATTACGAAAAGTCCCTCGAGGGGCTGGTAATATACGGTATGAAATTCAGGTTCTCGGACAAAAAAAGCGCCGCACAGGGTATAAACGCGGGCAACGCAAGCACGAGGGCTTTCATAATACCTTTTTGCAAATACCTTTATATTTTTGATTCCTCAGTCGAATACACGACGGCTTCGGGGTATAAATTCACCATCACCGGAATAAACGGGATTTCTTCTTACAAAGGGACCACAAAGAGCGAGGAATTCATGACGCTGGACTGCTCCGGCAATATACTGGGACGAATCAGCCAGAAGGTCTACATGAAATTTTATTTCTATCCTTTTTACAAGAACAGGTTCTTTTTGAATGTGTTCGCCACGGGTATCGAGGCTTCCTCGTTCGAGCCCATGTTCAGGAGGAACAACCTGAAGTTCGACTCGGGCAGGATAAATTTTCTGGTGCAGGTAAAGGGCGAGATGCGCAAGATATACATGAACAACATAATGCAGTTCGAGAACCTTAAGATACGGGAGAACACCGGGCTTGACATCAAGGCGCTCTTCGGCGTCTCGGTCGAACAACTCGTGGATTTTCTCAAGGATTCAAAGGGCTCGTTCTATGTGAATTTTAATTTTGTAATGGATGATTCCGATTTCGCCGGCGTCTTCAAAAAATACGGCGAAAGTTTCCAGGCGTCCATAATTGACAGGCTGAAGGTCGGCATAATAACGGCTCCCATCCGGAGGATAACGGATTTGATATGGAACCTGACGGGTGAGAACGTGGTCAGGATATTCAGGCTTTTCGGCGGGGATAAGTAGGCAACGGAAAAAAACACAGTGGAGGTAATAATTAATGAAGTACCGCGACCAGTACGTGCTCGAGAACATTGCGGACGACGCATGGAGGATGTTCAGGATAATATCGGAGTTTGTCGACGGATTTGAGGCCCTGGGCGACGTCACGAACGCTGTTTCGATATTTGGCTCCGCCAGGGAGGAAAAGAACGCGAAATATTACAAGGACGCCGAAAAGACCGCGTTCCTGCTTTCTAAAAAAGGTTACGCCGTAATTACCGGCGGCGGAGGCGGCATCATGGAAGCCGCAAACAAAGGCGCTTATGACGCGGGCGGGGTATCGATAGGTTTGAACATAGAACTGCCCCATGAGCAGCACCCGAACAGGTACGCCACGATCCAGATGGGATTCAGGTATTTTTTCGCCAGGAAGGTGATGTTCGTAAAATACGCAGGGGCCTTCATAGTTTTTCCGGGCGGATTCGGCACCCTGGACGAGTTCTTCGAGGCGGCAACCCTGATACAGACGCAGAAGATAAAACCCTTTCCAATAGTCCTTTACGGGAAAGAATACTGGGAGGGGCTCCTTCACTGGCTGCATAAGAAGGCCCTGCCTGATAAATACATATCCCCGGAGGATCTTGACATATTCAAAATAGTCGACACCCCGGAGGAGGCGGCGAAATCCATAGTATCCCCCTTTAAAAACGGCGTTAAAAAGAAAAAATGAGAAAAGGGAAAGCATGAACATATCCGTTGTCTGCGCGTTAAGGGACATGAACGCAAAAGAGAGGGTCATAGATAATATCGGAAACAACGCCGCCGATGAAGCCGTTTTTGTGGAAGGCAGGAACCCGTCATTGCAGCGTAACGCGGGGGTTGCCGCGGCAAAGGGCGGCATCATCTATTTTATGGACGACGATTCAATGTTGCCCGACGGCGTTCTGGGAAAAGCCGCGGAGCAGTTTGAGGCGGATCCCGGGCTTGCGGTCCTTGGAGGGCCCGAGCTCACACCCGAGGGCGACTCGAAACTCCAGAAGGTGTTCGGATATATTTTTTCGTCGGTATTTGCCGCGGGCGCAAGCGCGGCCCGTTACTCTTCCAGGGGTAAGCGCAGGGAGTCCGGGGAAAAAGAGCTAATCCTCTGCAATATGTTCGTCAGGAAGGACGTTTTCCTCGAGTATGATGGTTTCAACGAAAAGCTTTACCCGAACGAGGAGAACGAGTTTTTGAACAGGGTCAAAGAAGGCGGAAAGCGCATCATATACGACCCGGGGCTTTACATTTACAGGTCAAAAAGAAAGAGCTTCGGGGAATTCATCAAACAGTGCTTCGGTTACGGCAGGGGCAGGGCCGAGCAATCGGTGACGGCATTTGATGTCGGCGGCCTGGTGAATTTTATCCCGGCTTTTTTTGTGATATACATTCTTTCCGAAATATTACTCGGCGCGGCCGAGATATTTCCGATGATATTGTATGCGGCGCTGAATATAGGTTTTTCCATAGGAGCCTCCGTGAAATTCAAGGACGTATCATCCGGGTTCCTGGCGGCTGCGGGTTTTTTTGCCCTGCACCTGTCTTACGGCTGCGGCACCCTTTACGGCCTTTATACCGGGTTCAACCTTAAGGATAAGAGGGCGGACGATTCAATAAAAACAGAGGTAACGGTCCTGAGATGAACATACTGGTGCTATCTTCCCAGGCGAGCAACACAGGCTCCACGTTAAGGGGATATTATATTTATAAAAGCCTTAAGAAAGCGGGTATGAATGCCTTTTACATCCCGCCGCCTTTCAAGTCAATGGTTTTTATGGCTGATTTCGCCCTTTCTTTTGTATATTATTTTTTTGCGTTGATGAACAAAAATTATGATGCTGTTTTAATTATAAAGCCCTACCCGAACACCGTGATCCCGGCCATGATGCTAAAAATTCGCGGCGCAAAGCTTATAATAGACATCGACGACCTGGACCATGGTTACAGGGACGGCGTTCTTTCCGGCATAATAGAAAAGATGCAGCACTGGCTGGTAAAAAAGGCCGACATTCTTACGACGCACAACAACAACTTAATGAAGCTTCTCAAAGCGCGCAACCCGGAGTTCAAGAACAGGATATACATGCTCAAGCAATGCGTGGACATGGCGGCGTTCAGGGTGAGCGCAAGGGCGGCGGCCGCGGCAAAAAAAGCGTACAAGGGCCAAAAGATGATATTTTACACAGCGCATCTTAATGTTGCCAGCTACCTTGACGAGATATTGGCGGCTTTTTCCCTGCTGAAAAGGGATGACGTCGTACTGGTAGTCGCGGGCGGCGGCCCACTTGAGGGTCATTACAGGAAGACGGCGCGCAGGATGAAACTTGGCGGAAGGGTCGTGTTCCTGGGCCAGACCGGGCAGGAAGAGACTGCCGCTTTGATGTCTGCCGCGGATGTGTGCCTGGTATATTATAAAAACGAGGAAGTCAACCGCTACAGGGCCTCAATGAAACTCAGGGAATATTTGTGGGCGGGGAACAAAACCGCCGCGACCCTTGTCGGCGAGATAAAGGATTTCAAAAAATTTGTATTCGGATCGGCCGCGACGCCGGCTTCATACGCCGCCGCCATAAATTTGGCGTTAAATGGCAAAAAAAACACTGCTGCCGCGCGGAGGTTCATCAAAAAAGAATACAACTGGGACCATGAGGGCGAATTATTCATGAGGTTCCTGGAGACGGTGGAAAAAAATGGGTCATGAGGCGGGGTTTTACGAAGAAGAGCCGGGAAGCAAAGTAAGGTGCGTCCTGTGCCCGCACCAATGCCTGATAGCGGACCATAGATCCGGTATATGCAGGGTAAGGGCCAACGAAGGCGGGGTTCTTTATTCAAAAATATACGGCGAGGTGACATCGTCTTCGATGGACCCGGTTGAAAAAAAGCCGCTTTTTCATTTTTATCCGGGCAGGGAGATATTTTCCATAGGGTCGTGGGGATGCACTTTCAGGTGCTCTTTCTGCCAGAACTGGCAGATATCCCAGCAGCAGATCGCCTCCGATCATTTTGAAAAGGAAGAAATAGTCAACACCGCGATGGAGAACGGCTCCCTTGGGGTGGCTTACACATATAATGAACCGACAGTATGGTATGAGTTTGTTTGCGATACGGCAAAACTTGCCCGTGAAAAAGGACTGAAGAACGTCATGGTGACAAACGGATATATTATGGAAGAGCCGCTGAAGGAAATATTGCCTTTTATTGACGCCATGAACATAGACCTGAAAGCATTCGACGACAAATTTTACAGGGAAATATGCGGAGGACACCTGGAGCCGGTACTCTCGGCGATAAGGCAGGCGGCGGCCTCGGGAACGCACGTGGAACTGACGACGCTTGTCATACCCGGCCTTAACGACGGGGAGGATATTGCGAAAATAGCCGACTGGGTATCGGGGGTATCACCGGACATACCATTGCATCTTTCGAGGTATTTTCCCAACTACAAGATGGACCTGGACCCGACAGGGCTTGAAACGATGAAAACGGCTTACGGGATTGCCCGGGAAAAATTAAAATATGTTTATCTGGGGAATCTCCCGGCGGACGCCGGAGGAACCGACACATTTTGTCCGGCCTGCGGCAAGCCTGTGATAAAGCGCGGCAGGATGCGCGTGGACATGGCCGGAATGAAAGACGGGAAATGCCTCAACTGCGGGACGGAAATACGCGGGAAATTCTAAAAAATTGGAAGGAAAAAAATGAAAAAATTGGTACTCGCATCGACATCGCCACGGCGCCACCAGATATTGAAACAGTTCGGCCTCAAGTATGATTTTATAAGCCCTGAGCTTGACGAGGAAAAGGCAAAAAAAGCGCTCGGGACCGGGGATCCTCTGAAAGTTGCGTGCGGGCTGGCATTCGCGAAAGCCGCGTCCGTGGCACATAAGGTAAAAAAAGGAATAATACTTGGTTCGGACACAATTGTCGTTTTAAAGGGGAAAATGATAGGCAAGCCTTCTTCCCGGGAGGACGCTTTCAGGATACTCAGGAACCTTTCTCTTAACCGCCATTGCGTAGTGACCGCCGTGGCCTTTATCGACTCCGAGACGGGAAAAACCCTGGTTACATACGACGAGTCGTTCGTGACTTTCAAGAAATTGACCGCAAAATGGATCAGGGGCTACGTGGAGGCCGGCTCTGTTATGGACAAGGCCGGGGCTTACGCGGTCCAGGAAAATTCAGACCCGTTCATCAGGAAAATAGAAGGTTCGTATTATAACGTCGTCGGACTTCCCATAGAAAAGGTAAAAAAGATACTGGCCATGTGGGAAAAACTTTAAAACAGTGATTTTTACAGGTTCTTTTCGAATATCTCGACTTTCTGTTCCGCCTTTAATTTGTCCAGCATATCCTGGTGTTCCTGTGTGAATTTGATATTCTTCAATTTGGCCTCGAGCGTGTCATATTTTTTGTTGAAGTCGGCTTCGTTGAAAGCGGACGGCGTTTCCGAGGATATCCTGGCGACATAATATCCGTTATCGCCCTCGATCGGCTGTGAAATGTCGCCTTTGTTCATGTCCAACAGCGTGTCTACAAAATCAGCCGAAGAGATGCCGGCCGGTTTTGAGCCTTCCGAAAACGAAACAGACTCAAGGGAAACGTGGTATGACGGGTATAATTTATCAAAATCGGACGGGTCTTTTATGGAGTCCTTTAAAGCCTGCGCTTTTTCCTTCATGAGTTTTACGCCTTCGTCTTTCTGCATCTCTGCAAGGACCTTTGACCTGACTTTGTCGAAAGTCGGGTCAAAGCCGGCTTCTTTTGCGGTAACCTTGATGATATGATAGCCGAACTGCGTCTTTACTATGTCGCTTACTTCGCCTTTTTTAAGGGAGAAAGCCGCGCTCTCAAATTCCGGAACCATCTGCCCGCGGGCGAAATAATCAAGGTCGCCGCCCTTTATTGCGGAGCCCGGGTCCTGTGAATATTTTTTTGCGAGAGTCTCGAAGGATTCGCCCGATTTTATCCTGGCGAGAATGTCCTGCGCGAATTTTTTGGCGGCGTCGTCGGTCCTGCCGGTCGGGGAAGTGGGAGAGGCGTCGGCCCTTATAAGTATATGTGAGGCCCTGACGCGGTCGGGCTTTTCATAGTTCTTTTTGTTTACGGCGTAATAATCTTTCATCTTTTCATCGTCTATCTTGAGCTCGTTCAGGAAATTTTTGTAATTGAAAGAAACATACTGCGCCGTGACCCTGCGGCTGCGTTTTGCGTAGTATGTTCTTAATTCGTCGCCGGTCACTTTTATCCCGGAATAGAACATATTCCTGAGCTTGGCAAGGACGATGGTGTCCTTTTGCTCGTTCTCGAAATCATCTGGCCTGATGCGCTGGCTGTTAAGGTAGGCGATATACCGCTCTTTCTGGAAAACTCCCTTGTCGTTGAACGCCTGGATGGAGGCTATCGACTGGGCCGCTTCCTCGTCGGATGCGGAGATGCCGAGTTTTTTCGCGTAATCAAGCTGGAGGGTGCGGTCAATCAGGGCGTTGAGGATATCTTTTTTTATCTCTTTTGACTTTTCCTCGGAAACCTTGATGCCCTGGTCGGAAAGCTGCTGCAGCCTTGAGTTCCACGCCTCGCCGAGAACGGTGTAGGTTATCTCATTTTTTCCGACCTTGGCTATGGTGTCGGGATTTGATTTTGAGTCCAAAAACACGGATTTAGCGCCCCATACGGCCACTATGGTGAGCATAAAAGCCGACAGAACAACCCATAAAATAACTTTCGCGTTTTCACGCATTGTCTTCATCATGACAGGATCACCTCAAAAAATCAGTATTGGGTTAAATTATTCATACCCCGGATAAATAAAACAAAGGCTATTATAGAAAATTTTCAATTATTTTGCAAGTGAATTAAGCGCTATGGCGGAATTTTTAGAGAAGACAGGCTTTATAGGACGCAACAGCCATTCAAAATAAAGGGTAAAACCCTTAAAAACAGTGGGATATCATTAATTTACAAATTAGTTGTGGCAAAACTTATAATTTTGCTGAACCGGTTCACATTTTCGGCTTAAAATCCACCGTTAATCGTGTAAATTTGAAAAACGAATAGTTGACAAAAAACATGTCGGCTGATATACTTCAATTATTACGAAAAATTCTTATTAAAATGATGAAAGAGGGTAAAAAAATGAAAGAAAAACTTATTGGCATCGGCGCCACAGCCAAATTAAGCGGATTATCTGAGCGTACCCTGCGTTACTGGGAAAGCCTGGGACTTATCAAACCGGTAAGGCTTCCATCGGGCCACAGGAAATTCTCGAAAACAATGGTCAAAAAAATTATTGCCATACGCGACATACTTGAAAAATACAACCTGCGCATTAACGACCTTATAACATCTTCGAAATTCCTCCAGGACGACCTGCTCAAGGACAAGGTGGAGTCGCCGGACGTATTTGACCTTAACATAGCCCTTGATTCGGAACTTTATGAATTCGCGAAGAAAAATTCCAGGATAAATCCGCTCTCGGGGCTGCCCGACACCCTTTTTGTCCAGCAGGAAATAGGGCGCAGGATGGACGACGACGCGAAGCTGGCGGTATGTTACGTGGACATGAAGGATTTCAAATATTACAACAAACGCTACGGTTATGAAAAAGGCGACGCAGTGCTGAAGTTCATCGCAGCGTCCATATATGACATTGTCAAGGAGAACGGCGACAAGAACGACGTGGTGGGGCACCTGGGCGGGGATAATTTCGTCATAATCACCTCACACGACAAATACGCGAAAATATGCTCGGAACTCATAAAATCTTTCGACCTTCTGATAGAACAGCATTACGACAAGGAAGACAGGGAAAAGGGCTACATAGTCACCAATACAAGGCGCGGCGAGGAAATAAGGACGCCGATCATGACCCTGTCGATATCCGTGGTATGGAACGCGAAGCGCAAGCTTTCCCACTTCGCACAGGTCGAGGACCTTGCCGTGGAGCTCAAACAATACGCGCAGAAGTTCCCGAAGTCGGAGTTTGTCGTGGATAGAAGAACAAATTAAAAATTTAAAATTCAAAACCAAAAATTGCAACTTATAAACACATAAATTAAAAGCAAAGCGTTGTTTTAAACCAAAGTTTTATAATTGTTTTTAATTGTAATTCTTGGTTTTGAATTTTAAATTTTTACTTTCGCAGCCAACTTCTCCAGCATGTCAATGTAAGGCTTCACATCGTCCCTCGCCGGGTTTATCTCCAGGACCTTCCTGAACTTCTCAAGCGCAGCCAGGTAGTCGCCCTGTTTGTAATTGCACACTCCCAGGTTGAACCAGGCGCTCTCGTATTTCGGGTAGAGCTTCAGGCATTCGTCATACATTTCAACGGCCCTGCCGATATCCTTTACATTATAATACGCGTTGCCCATGTTATATATATATTCGTGATCCGTTGGCGCGAAATCATGGGCCAGCATGAAGTAACGCAGGGATTCCGGATAAAGGCCGTTTTCCTCCAAAAATGTCCCGGCCGAATTCAAACACACCGAATAATCCCTCAGGTAAAGGTCGGTTATATGGGCGTCGGTGTAATTGCCGCGGCGTTCGAACACACCGCGGAAGTTGTAAAATTTCCATATGTTGTCCTGCATGGCTATGTACTGGCGGGTGGCGTAGGCGTATTGCGCGGGAAGCACCTTGTACACTATGCCGCGTGGCACGATCTTCAGCCCGCCTTCCATGGCGTTATCCTCGAGCTTGTTATATGAAAAGTAAAAAGGGTATTTTGTGAAATTGAGCCTTATCAGGGCGTTGACGATATAACCGGTGGATTCGGTCCCTATATTCTCCGTTTTCAGGCGGGGCACCTGCAGCGAAGGGTTCTGCCGGCTGATAGAGTCGCGCACCCATTTCATCGGCAGCACGGCGGAGCCCACGAGAGTTATGTCGGGCCGGTAGTCTTTCGCGTACTTGAAATACCATGTTGGGAAAACAATGCCGTCGCCTGTGGTAAAGATGACCGAATTTTGTTCCAGGGAATCAAGCATGTTCTTGTTGTAATCATAGGAAAAAAAATAGGAGCTTTTGTCTAGCTTCGGAAAAAAATAGAATATCTGGGCGCCGGCAAGCGCGCATGCCAGCACAAGCGCGGCCGCGGGCCTGAATCTCCCGAAGACGGAAGAGGCGGCCATTATCCCGGCGGCAATGAAGATAGACAGGGAAACATACGACGGGGTTATGTAGGTCTCCATTATATAAAGCCTGTCGGCGGTAAGGTTCAGGTAAAAAGAGGTTATGACAAGGAAAAAGAGGGGTATGGCGGCCAGGTAAATAAAAAGGCTCCTGTCCTTTTTGAACACGACGACCATCCCGGTGACGCAGAATAGCGCGCCTATATATAGGTTTTCCATGCCGGCCGAGGAGAAGAATTTCAAGGCCTGCGTCATTGAGCCCGAAATTGAGCGTGTGCCTTCGGAGCGGACATACTGCCAGCGCGTGATCATCCTGAAAAAATTCTCGAGCGTGTCCGGCGATCCCCAGTTTAGGTAAGCGGCGGAGGCGCGCACCGGCAGGTATATGTAAGCCGAAAGCCCGGCGGAAAAAAGCAGAAGGCATGTCACGGCTTTTTTTACTGTGAGTTCCCGGAACATCCCGGTCCTGAACATAAAAAAGGCGTAAACCGGGGATATAAGCAGTTGTGACATGTGGTGATGTGTCAATGAGGCCCCGAAAACAAAGGAGAACAGGTAAAGGTATTTGGGCGAAGCCGTCCGTTCCTGGAAGGCGCGCAGCATTATGAGGGTAAGGGCGAGCAGGAAAAAAATATTAAGGGAGTAAATGCCGCCCTTGGCTATTGCGGACTGTTCCCATATAGTGTAACCGAAGGCGTAGGCCAGGACGGCCATGGCCGCGAACGCATGCCTGTTATCCTTTGCGCCGGCGGAGGGCGCTATGCGCAGGCAGATGAGGAAAATAAGCAGGGCGTTAACGGCTGATATCACGACCGAGAAAAAATAGACCTTGAACGTAACGTCGCCTGCCGGGAGCATGGTGAATAATTTTCCGAGCAGGGTGTGCATGGGGTAGCCTGGCGGATGCTGGATGCCGAGTGTCTTGCAGCACGTCACGGTCTCGCCGTCGTCGCCGCTGTAAACCGAGGCCGGCACCGTGGAGATATAGACGGCGCAAATAATTACAATGGGGACGGCCAGGATAAGAAGGTTTTTTAATTTTACGCGGTCCATAAAGAACGGCTTGTCAGTTGAAATGCTCAACGAGCCTTTCAATATCTTCCTTATCGCCTTTTTCCAGGTGAAGGCCCGCGGCATAACGGCCGAAAATTTTATACGCGTTGCGCTTTGTCCAGGCTATGCGCGCCTTGAATGAAAGCTTTTTGTCGGAAAAGGAACGGTCGTTGACGGTCATTTTTATAAGGGTGCGCTCGGGCAGGAGAAAATCGCAGTTTATCAGCATGCCGGTTTCGCTTACGTTGATGGTGGTGGCCCTGAAATTATCGCCGGTCTTCAATTTGGCTTTTTCGCCGACGACGTCGTCGGGAAACCTTTCAACAAGGCAGTCCATCTGGATAATTTTGGTATACCGCGGGTGTTTCCTGGACTCTTTCATCTCTTTTTTCATTTGACCACCCTTGTTATGGTTTTTAGTTAAATCAACCCGGCTTAATGGTGCCGGAGACCGGACTTGAACCGGTATGCAGTCGCCTGCGGAGGATTTTGAGTCCTCTGTGTCTGCCATTTCACCACTCCGGCGTGTTTACTATTATAATAAAATAAGAAAAATTGTCAACGTGAAAGAGCCCTGCCAACCTATCCGCCCCTGCCGCCGGTCCTGCGGTTCATATTGGCCTGTCCGTGCGATTTGTAATTTTTGAAATTTCTGGACTGCTTAAAATGCTCCCACGGGGCCATTTTTTTCTCAATTACGGCCTTGGGGATGTTCTCATGGGCGGCTGCTTCATGCGCCACAGCAGGCGCCT
>Ga0181535_10000751_pt1 | contig 46356 bp, 44 predicted proteins | sample PEATcosm2014_Bin_44_FD_119774 | JGI IMG/M metagenome (GOLD analysis project Ga0181535, IMG submission 119774) | Peatland microbial communities from MTU Mesocosm Facility, Houghton, MI, USA - PEATcosm2014_Bin17_30_metaG | ecosystem: Environmental > Terrestrial > Soil > Wetlands > Peat | place... | reverse complement strand
TCACGGCTTGGCTGCACGACTACAACTTCCACCGTCCGCATGCTAGCCTCAATCTAAATACACCCGCTTCCCGCGCTGGTCTGAATCGGAACAACCTCTTGAGACTCCACACCTATTCCCTGCCTTTACAATCGTTCCATGCAATTTTTATCCCTTTCCCGCCGTCGTATGGATGCTTTTCCGCCTGAAGCCTTTACCCCGGAACTGGCCGCCCGCGAGAGCGCGCGCGTAAAAGAAATGTATGCCGCCGGCATTCTGCGGCAGATCTGGCGCCGCGGCGATATCCCGGGCGCCGTCATGCTGTGGGAAGCCGCCAACGAGGCCGAGGTCCGCGCCGCCCTGGGCAGCCTTCCCATCAATCAGGCCGGAATGCTGGAAATTGTGGCGCTTGTGCCCCTTCAGCCCTATCCGGCTTTCGGGCCGGCGCAGTAGGTTCACCCGCTTGAGGCGCCCGGTTTTCTTCCCGCGCGCGTACTGTTTCCCATCAGCCCCCCCAAGTCGTACACTGGGTCTTCGCTTTTTGGAGGAGTGGAATCGTCATGGCCTATCCCGCAAACTACCGTTACACCCGCGAGCATGAATGGATTGAGCTCACGGGCTCCATTGGCGCCATCGGCATCACCGATTACGCCCAGAACTCGCTCGGCGACATCGTCTACGTGGACCTGCCCAAGGTGGGCGACGCGGTTACCGCCAACGCCACCTTCGGTTCCGTTGAAAGCGTGAAGGCGGTCAGCGACCTCTACTCGCCCGTCACCGGCACGGTGACCGCCGTCAACGAGGAGCTGAAGAACGCCCCCGACAAGATCAACGAGAAGCCCCACGAGACCTGGATCATCAAGGTGGAGCTCGCCGATCCCGCGGAACTCAACGGCCTGCTCGACGTCGCCGCCTACGAGACCTTCATCTCGGAAGAGACGGAGTAGGAACAGGGAATAGGGATCAGGGAACAGGGAATAGGAAAACCGCGGAGAAGCTTATCGATTCTCATCCTTGCGACGGAAAGAAATCGCAAGGATGGGGCACGGTCGTTTGTCGAAGATCCGGGAACGCCAAGCCGAAGCGGTATTTCTAATTCCTACCAATCATCCCTTGTACTGAACCGTTATACCCAAAGGACACCATGCGCTACCTGCCCAATTCTCCCGCCGAACGTGAAAAAATGCTGGCCGCAATCGGCGCGGCCGCCATTGACGATTTGTTCGCCGTTATCCCCGCCGAGCACCGCCTGAACGGCGACCTCGACGTCCCTCGGCAGCACGCCGAGAGCGAGATCATCGACTACTTCCGCGCGGCGGGCGCGAAGAACGCCACCGATTATGCCAGCTTTCTGGGCGCGGGGGCATATCGCCACTATCGCCCGGTCATTATCGACTCGCTGATCCAGCGCGGCGAGTTTCTGACGAGCTACACGCCCTACCAGGCGGAGATAGCTCAAGGCACGTTGCAGGCTATCTTCGAGTTTCAGACCATGATCGCCGAGTTGACCGGCATGGACGTGGCGAACGCGAGCATGTACGACGGCTCGACGGGCGCTGCCGAAGCGGTCAGGATGGCCATGCGCGTCACCGGACGAGAGAAGTATGTGGTGGCCTCGACGGTTCATCCCGAGTACCGCGAAGTGATGACCACCTACGCCAAGCACCAAGGCATGCCCTCGACGCTGATTGGCTACGACCGCGAGACAGGCCGCATCGATATGGCTGCACTCAAAGCCAGCGTGACGGAGGAAACCGCTGCCGTTCTGGTGCAAAGCCCGAACTTTTTCGGCACCATTGAGGACATTCCGGCCATCGCGGAGCTCGTCCACGCCAAAGGCGCACTGCTCATCGTGTCAATCGCCGAAGCGGTCTCGCTGGGTGTTGTCCGTCCGCCGGTTGAGGCGGATATCGTCAGCATGGAGGCGCAATCTTTCGGCGTCGCGCTGAGCTACGGCGGCCCGTTCTGCGGGGTTTTGGCGGCCAAGGAGCAGTTCGTCCGCCAGATGCCCGGACGCCTCGTGGGGCAAACCGTCGATGGCTCCGGTTATCGCGGCTTCGTTCTCACGCTTTCAACCCGCGAGCAGCACATCCGGCGGGAAAAGGCTACCTCGAACATCTGCACGAATCAGGCTCTGGTCGCGCTGATGGCCACTATCTTCCTGAGCGTCTACGGCAAAGAGGGAATCCGCGAACTGGCCGAGCACAACCTGGCCAAGACGGATTACGCAGCAAAAACTCTTTCTGCCCAGCCCGGAGCGAAGCTGCTGTTCAGCGGCGCGCCGCGCTTCAACGAGTTTGTGCTGCAAACCGAGGAGGCTCCAGCGCAATGGAGCCAGCGCCTTCTGGATGCAAAGATTGTCGGCGGCATCGACTTGAGCCGCTGGTATCCCGAACTGAGCCATTGCACGCTGTGGTGCGCCACCGAAGTTGTTACTCGCGCGCAGATCGACGCAGCGGCCAACGCGCTGGCAGGCAGGTAAGGGCAGCGGTGAAGTGATCGTGGTGGGCATGGTCTGGTTTTGCATTCGCGAATGGAGATGAGCAGATGTTCGAGAGCTTCAGATCCGCGGTGTTCAACAGGCAACGCCTGAAATGGGAGAAGAAGCGGAAGTATGGCAGGCGATCGTTCATTCTGTACCGGGGAGTGCTGAAGTGGGGCGGCATCATGTTTGTCCTGACCACGATCACGAATGTGCTTGCGCGGCACAGACAACTGAGTTGGCCCCTTGTGGTAAGCACGCTGATCGCTTGTCCTTTAGCGGGATATGTTTGGGCGCGGTGTGTGTGGTATGTGAACGAAAGGCGCTATTCAGGCGCCGGGAAGCAACGAGATTCGATCAAGGGAAGTTAGCCTGAATAGGCTCAAAGAGTTTGCAGCGAGGCATGAAAAATGGGAACATCTGAAGTTTCGACAGGAAGCACCATCACGAAAGTCCGTCCCCACCCAACACAGAACGAGGCGCTGCTCTTCGAGAAGTCCTCGCCCGGCAAGCGCGCCTACAAGCTGCCCCCGCTGGATGTGCCCGCAGTTGACGCGGCCGCCCTGCTGGGCGCGGCCCATCGCACTACGCCTGGCGAGCTGCCCGAACTGAGCGAGATTGAGATTATCCGCCACTTCACGCGGCTCTCGACGTGGAACTACGCCATCGATTTGGGAATGTACCCGCTGGGCTCCTGCACCATGAAGTACAACCCGAGAGTGAACGAACTGGTGGCCCGCATTGAGGGGCTCGCGGAGGCGCATCCTTACCGCCCGGACTCTCTGGCGCAAGGCTCACTGGAAGTCATCGACCTGCTGCAGCGCTGCCTGATCGAAATCACCGGCATGGACGCGATTACCCTTCAGCCGGCTGCCGGCGCGCACGGGGAATTTACTGGAATTTTGCTCGTCCGCGCATGGCACGAGTCGCAGGGCAACGCGCGCAAGAAGATCCTCATTCCCGACTCGGCGCACGGGACCAACCCAGCTTCCGCGGCCATCTGCGGCTACACGGTGGAAAGCCTCAAGTCGAACGCCGAGGGCGGCATCGACCTGGAAGCGCTCGCGCGGCAAGTGGATGAAGAGACCGCCGCGCTGATGCTGACCAATCCCTCGACGATTGGAGTTTTTGAGAGCCAGATCGAAAAGATCGCCGAAATCCTCCACGCCAAGGGCGCGCTGCTTTACATGGACGGCGCCAACATGAACGCCCTGGTGGGTAAGGCGCGGCCAGGCGACTTCGGCGTGGACGTGATGCACCTGAACCTGCACAAGACCTTCTCGACGCCTCACGGCGGAGGCGGTCCCGGCTCAGGCCCGGTGGCTTGCAAGGCGTTTCTGGAGCCGTTTTTGCCTGTTCCGGTCCTCGTCCAGGACAAGGACGGTACGAAGCACTGGAATTATGACCGGCCGCAGTCGCTGGGCCGGGTTCGCGCCTTCTACGGCAACGTGGGCATCTTCATCCGCGCCCTGGCTTACATCCTGGCCAACGGTCCCGACGGCCTGCGCCAGACCACGGAAGACGCCGTGCTCAACGCCAACTACATCCGCGCCAAACTCGAAGACCTCTACGAGTTGCCCTACAAGACCGCGTCGATGCACGAGGTGGTTTTCAGTGACAAGCGCCAGGCGGCCAAAGGCGTGAAGACCGGCGACATCGCCAAACGGCTGATCGACTACGGTTTCCATCCCTACACGGTCAGCTTCCCAATGATCGTCCATAGCGCACTGATGATTGAACCCACCGAGAGCGAATCGCTGGAGGAACTGGACCTGTTCATTGAAGCCATGCGCGCCATTGCCCACGAAGTGGACGAAACCCCGGAGCTGGTGAAGACCGCGCCGCACTCGACCCGCGTTTCGCGCCTCGATGAAGTGCAGGCGGCTCGCAAGCCGATTCTGCGCTGGCGGCCGACGGCGTAGGAGCAGAGCGGATCCTCCGCGCCTGCTCATGAACAAGACCGGTTGAGATTCGCGGGTTCCCATCCTTTCTCCAGAAAGAAGGCGAAAGGATGGGGCACGGAGCTTTTTGCGGCAATCGGGCCCGTTCACATTTGGCCGTAACTAACTCAGAAATGTCTGTCTGTAATTCCTCAGGGAATAAACAGGCTGCGGAAAAAGGCCTGGATTTGTTCCAAACTCCCGAAAAACATCCCTCAGGGCCTAAAGGCCCGTTGATTTTGCGGGACTTGCGGCACGACTGAAGTCGTGCCCTGACACAAAGTGGCTTTTGAAACAAGATCAATACGAATGCAGCAAGTCAGCCCTTGCTTCGCAAGGATAGCGAGTTAGCGAGTTGGCAGATTTTTGCGGCTGCTCCGATATAACTCTTCCAACGCATCGCAGGCTGTGCGCACGCCGGTTTCTTTGCTGAGCTGCTGGGCCACGGTTTTGGCGCGCTGGGCAAGCAGCGGTTCGGCCAGCATCGCCCGCAGACGCCTCGCCACACGCGTCGGCTTGTAGTTGCCGCGCTCGATCACCCGCGCCACCTTCAGCCGCATCATTCGCCGGGCATTGTCTGGCTGGTCGTGCGAGAAGGGCATGATGAGCATTGGCTTGCCCGCACGCAGGCATTGCGCCGTCGTCCCTACACCGCCCTGGTGCACCACCAGCGCCGAGCGGTTGAAGAGTTCAGAGTAGGGCGCGTACTCAGCTACGCAGACGGACTCCGGAAGCGGGGTCGTGAGCCGGTTGCGCGGGTCGGTTCCAATTAAGAGCACCGCACGAATTCCCAGCTTGATGGCAGCCTGCGCTGAAACCTCATAGAAGTCTCCCGCAGCCAGTACCGCTGCCGACCCCAAGGTGAAGACCACCGGAGGCGGGCCAGCGGCGAGAAACGCTTCCAGATTATCGGGCAGCGCCTGATTGCCAGCGTCCGCGTCGTAGTAGCAGAAGCCGGTAATCAGCGTGTGCGCGGGCCAGTCCTTTTGCTCCACTCCCAGCGCGCGGGAAAACAAGGCCAGCACCAGGTTTGGCGAGTGCTTGGCGTCGAAAAGCGGATTCGCGCCCCTGGGCAAGCCCAGTTCGCGACGCAGTTCGTAGATGGGCTCAGGCCACTTGCGGCTCACAAAGCGCGAGACCCGCTTGATGACCCTTCCGAAACCCGGAACCACCTCGTCGGCCCGCGCCAGCCACGGGTAACCGGGGAGCGCGGGCGGGTCAAAGGCGGAGAAAAACGAGAGAGGCGCCAACACGTAGCTGGCCCAGGGAATTCCGGTCACCTCGGCCACCACGGGCCCGGCATAGTTCAGTTCGCCCAGCAGCAGCAGATCGGCGCGCTCCGGCTTGGTGGCCGCATCGAGCAGATCGTCGTAAGTCTGGCGCAGCACGGGAAAGAGAAAGTCCCTCAGCCCATGCTCCGTGCCGTTCTTGATGTCATAGACCATCTCCACCAGGATGGTGTTGGTGGGGTCGATGTCCGGCCGGATGGCGTGGAATTCCAATCCCAGCGGCCGGATCTTCGGCTCATAGACCGCTGGAAGCGCCATCACCGGCACGTGTCCGCGCCGCTTCAGTTCCAATGCAAGGGCGATCAGAGGATTGGTGTCGCCGTAGGTGCCGATATTCGAGAGAACAATGCGCAATTTGAAGTCCTCGAAGCCGTTTTGGGGCCGCATCTATGAGGGTAATGTATTGGGGCCGGGTTGATCGGCCGGGCAGAATCCGCCACAACCGGGAGGTGGTATTCTTGCCGCGTCGTCCCAGGAGCCTTTTCATGCCCGTGCAACGCACTTTCCGCCTTCTGAGTTCAGTTCTTCTTGCAGCAGTCACGCTCTGCGGCATGCTTGTTGCCCCGGCCTATCTTGCCGCGCAGCAGCCCCAGCAGCCGTATAAAATCCTTGACCATTGGAAGCTGGGCGGCGAGGGTGGGTGGGATTACCTGCTCGCCGATCCTCCGGCCCACCGGCTTTATCTGACCCGCGGCGCGCGCGTCGATGTGGCCGACACGCGGACCGGCAAGCTGGTTGGCAGCATCGCCGGGCTTCATGGCACACACGGCATCGCCCTCGATGACGCTGGCAAATTCGGCTATATCTCCGACGGCGGAGGCAACGCGGTGGTCGTCTTCGACCGCGCCACGCTGGCTGTCGTGGCCACGATTCCTGCGGGAACCAATCCTGACGCCATTGTCTTCGAGCCGTCCACCGAGACTGTCTGGGCCTTCAACGGCCGCAGCAAAGATGCCACAGTGATCGACGCCGCAACGCGCAAGGTTGTTGCCACCATTCCTCTGCCCGGCAAACCGGAGTTCGCCGCCGTCGATGGCCAGGGAACCATCTACAACAACATTGAAGACAAGAACGAGATTGTCCGTCTCGATGCACACGCCCGCAAGCTCACCGCCGAGTGGGCGCTCACGGGATGCGAATCGCCCTCCGGTCTGGCCTTCGATGTCGTTGGGGGACTGCTCTTCAGTGTGTGCGACGGCAAGAAGATGGCTGTGACCGACGCGAAGAGCGGCAAGGTGCTGGCCAATCCGGCCATCGGCGATGGCCCCGACGCTGCCGGTTGGGACGCTAAGCACAAGCTGGTCTTTTCTTCCAATGGCGGCAGCGGCACGCTCACTGTTATCGACGCCAAAGCTCCCGGCTATCCGGCCATCGAGGAGCTGGCCACCCAGCGCGGCGCGCGCACCATGGCCTACGACTCCGCCGCCGACCGCATCTATCTCGTCACCGCCGAGTTTGGCCCGCGGCCCGCGCCTACACCGGAGAATCCGCGCCCCCGGCCTGCCATTGTGCCCGGCAGCTTTGTTGTGCTGGTTGTTGGGCGGTAAAGAATCTGGCCGAGGAAGTAGCAACGTAGTACGTCAGCGGGAATATCTACAACTCCGCTGGGAATGATAGGGTATTTCTGACGGCTCTCATGAACAGACGCACACGCAGAACGCTCTGGATTGTGGCCTCGGTCCTGCTGGTTCTGGCCGTGGCAGTCTTCCTGCGCTCGAAAGCACCGCCGGAGGCCGCGCGCCTGCTGCCCGAGTCCGACGGTATTCTCTACATCAACCTCAATCCGGTGCGCACCTTTTTCCACAAGGATTTGAAGCCGCCCCAACATGTGCCGGAGTACCAGCAGTTCATTAACGCGATTGGGATCGATCCGGAGCGCGACGTGGACGAGGCGGCCATCGCGCTGCACCGCATGACGGACCCCAGCGGGCCGAACGGGCCGGTGGCGTATTCGATGGTGCTGGTGGGCAAGATCACCGGCAAGAAGTTCAACGCCTGGCTCGACGCCCACGCCACGAGCCGCGAGTCCTACGCCGGCCACACCATCTACTCGATTCCCTCCGAGGGGCGCACCGTGAGGGTGGCGCAGATTGGCTACGACATGGTGGCCGTCTCCAACACTCCCACCCCGGAGCAGATTCACTCGATTCTCGACCGGCACTCGACCGCAGCCTGGCCGTTTGCCGGCTCCACGCTGCTGAGGCACCACTACCACGAGGTGCCGCTGCTCTCGCTGGCCTGGGGCGTGGGCCAGATCGGATTGCCTCTCGCCGACGAACGCGGCGGGGCGATCAAAATCCTCGGATTCTCGCTGCCGCTGGAGGCCGACTCGACTATCATCGCCAGTATTACGCCGGCGTTGTCGCTGGGGGGCTCGCTGAATATCAAAGTGATGGAGATCGCCCCCAGCATCGGCAAAGCCGCCAGCCAGACTGACGCGCTCAACCTGCTGCTGATCATGGTTCGCGGCGTTACCGCCCCCTTGGCCGACAACGCCGCCAACAACGGCCTGAAAGAGCTGCTAAGGACCGCAGAGATTACTCAGAAGCACGACCGGGTGGTGGTTACGGCCACGCTCTCGCCTTCCGTGTTCAGCGGTTCAGGCGCCAGCGAAAACTCCGCGCCGGATGCTTCTCCCAGCCCCGGCGCGTCCAAGTAGCAATCCTTCTTTTCACGCAAGGCCAATGATCGGGCAGGCCTCGAGCGTTTTTCCTGTTGGTGTAGAGTACAGCGTGGACCGGGAGGTCCACGCAACAGCCGGCCAGGAGGCCGGCGCTACCTGTTGCCGTGCTACCTGTTGCCGGTGCTACCTGTTCTTGCAGCGACCGGCAAGCTTGAGCCAAGCAGGAGATCAACTCTATACCAACAGGCAAAATGCTCTAAAAACAGGATCGGCTCCCGCACAATGGGGAGCCGATCCTGAATCTGTTGTGAGGGGATGCGTTACTTTGTATGCGGGGCGGCATCGCCGGGGTCGTTGAAGGCCATCTGCCCGTAGGTCATGCGCAGATACTTGTGCGGATTAACCGGAACATTATGGACGCGCACCTCATAGTGCAGGTGCGGACCGGTGGCGCGGCCCGACTGGCCCACGTAGCCGATCACCTGACCGCGCATCACATGCTGGCCGGGCACAACCGCCATCGCGGAAAGATGTCCGTAGAGAGTGACCAAATCGTGGCCATGGCTGAGTACGATCTGGCGGCCATATCCGGCACCCATTGTGGTTCCGGTGACTTCGCCGTCGGCTGCGGCGCGGACAGGCGACCCGTAGGGCGCTTCAATGTCGATGCCGGAATGGAAAGCGCCTTCGCCGTTGATCGGGTCCTGGCGCGAACCGAAGCCGGATCCCACGCGGCCCTCCAGAGGCCAGAGCGAAGGAGCGTCGGCCAGGACCGTCCAGTCGCCGGCAAAGCCGGACGTCAGGCCGCCCTCCAGGGCGCGGGCAACCCGGCCCGACATGGCCTGCGTGCGCAGCGTATAAAACTGGTCGATGGAGAGCTTCACCTGCTGCTGATCCGGGTCGTCGGTCAGTGCCATGCTGGCGGGCGTAGCCTCAGCCGCGGCGCTTGCGGCAGCCGCTGGCTTGGCCAGCCTGTTCTGCCGCAGTCCGTAGATCGCGGTCACTTCATTTGCCAAGGCTCCCAGAGAGGCTACCTGCACATTGCGGTCATGGGCAATCTGCGCCATCTGCTTGTAGTTCTTGCTCAGATTTTCTTTATCCTGGCGAAGCTGGTTGTAGCTCTGGGTTTTGAGCAGCATACGGGTGTAAGAACCGGCCAGTCCCACGATGGTGAACGTACCAATCAGGGCGGCGGCCACAAATCCATAAACATATTGGAGCGGCATGGGAATCTTGCGAATCCGGCCGTCGTCATCTCTGGCCACAAATAAAATGTAATAGCGTTTGCGCAGCATTTTCGCCTTTCATCCCTGCAACCCGCAGGGCCGCAATTCGCCGTGTACTCAATAAAAAGCCCAAGGCAGCGGAGCCGTCCGGCTCCCAAAACAACGAAAGTACCCTTACGGGCATACGTTTCTTAAACGTTTGTCAAGGTTAACAAAGCGCCCCTTGCCAGGTCAATCAATTTGATGCAGGGAAAGGGGCCTCCTTGATGCAGAATCGGTGCAAAAGTGGCCCATTATGAAACTCAACCGGAAAAATCTCAACGGTTTACCCTATTCTCATGAGGTGCGGATGAATCAGACCCATTTTGGAACCAGCGGCGGACAAGGCGAACTCGCTTTGCTCAGCGAGATTCGCCAGCGGGCAGCACGCGCAGCCAGCCGCGGCCAGAACGGCGGCCTGAGCCTGGGCATCGGCGACGACTGTGCCCTCCTGGCTCCGCGCAGGGACGAGGTACTGGCCGTGACGACAGATTTGTCGATCGCCGGCCGCCACTTCCGGCTCGACTGGCATCAGCCTGAAGCCGTCGGCCATCGGGCGTTGGCGCGCGGTTTGAGCGATCTGGCCGCCATGGGCGCACGTCCCGTAGCTGCCTTTCTTTCGTTGGGCTTACCGCGCTCGCTGACCACGGAAACTGGCCGCCGTGGGGCCGGATCCAGTTCCTGGGTCCAGCGCTTTCTCGACGGCTTACTGGCCCTGGCCGAGGCCCACAACACGCCGCTCGCCGGCGGCGACCTGGCCGAATCTCCCCTGGCCGTGGCCGACATCGTCCTGGTGGGCGCTGTTCCGCGAGGGCGGGCTCTGCTCCGTTCCGGCGCCCGTCCCGGCGATTTGCTTTACGTCACTGGCGCTCTGGGAGGAGCCGCTGCCGGTTTGGCCCGCCTTGGCGAACTGGCTGAAGCCCAACCCGGCCGCTCCAACCCTCCACGCATTCCCAGGAAGCTGGAAGTGCAGCTCGCCGCGCACCTCTATCCTCAGCCGCGCGTCAAGCAGGGGCTCTGGCTGCAACGCCACGGCCTGGCCTCAGCCGCCCTCGACCTGAGCGACGGCCTCTCTACTGACCTGGCGCATCTCTGCAAGGAATCCGGCGTGGCTGCCGAGGTGGATGCAGCTCTGGTGCCCACCCACGCGGCAGCGACCCTCGATCAGGCCCTTCACGGTGGCGAAGACTACGAGTTGCTCTTCACCGCTCCGCCTTCAGCCCGCGTTCCCCGTTCCATCGCGGGTGTCAACATCACAAGAATCGGCCGCGTCACAAAACCCCGCCCAGGCCAGTCCACCATGATGCTGCTTACGCCGCAGGGACCCCAACCTCTCGAAGCGCACGGATGGGAGCATTTCTCGTAGACTCTGGAGTGTACCTCGAAGGCATTGCTGCCCAAGCTCCTACAAAAGCCGCACTTCCGGGAAATCCTGGGTGTAGCGGGTTGGGTCGAGCGTCAACAGCCGATCTGCCTGTACCAGCGCATGAGCGCCAATCAGAAAATCGGCCAGTAGCCGACGCGGACTTTTCCCGGTAGATTGTCTGCGTCGCGCCGCATACCGCGCAAAGCGAAGCCCCGTCTCGGTCCAGACCTGTTCTTCCAGCCGGTAATCGACTACAACCCCGGTCTGATCGAGAAATCCGCGGACATACTCGGCGGTTGCGCCGGGGTAAGCATGCAGTTCGGCAAACACAAACGGCGAGATGAGCAGCGCTCCCTCCGTCGATGCCGTCTCCAGTTGAGCCAAGAGTTTTGGCACCGACGATTCCCCAGACCAAATCGCCGAAATGACATTCGTATCGATCGCCGTTCTCACTGTTCGCCCTCTTCGTGCGGCTGGCCTTGCCCAGGATCGTCATCCCGAAGATCGCGAATCCAGGCATTGATCTCTTCCTTTGTCGAGAAGGCTGGCAGGACGCCTACAAAGGCCGCAAAAGGGTTCTTCGCCGCTCGCGCGGGGCGCAGGAAAGTGCGGCCTTCGTCGAAGACAAACTCCACGCGATCCCCCTCTCTGAGGCCGAGCCGGTGGCGAACCTCGATCGGAACGGTCACCTGCCCCTTGCTGCTGATAGTGCTGGATGGCGACATCTTTACCTCAATTCTTTGAAGTAAAGATAACATTCTTTACTTTTACCGTCAATCAGCTTTGTCCAGGTCAGTTCCTGCTCACCGTCTATCATCAGAACTGATGTGACCACTCCGATTCCCCGCGTCCGCATTGCCCTCACCGGCGCCCAATCCGGTCTGGATTTGGACAAGCTGATTCCGCTGATCGAAGGCGGCGCCGCGCTCGGCCTCGGCATCCCCAGCGTCAGAGCCCGCATCGAAAGGTTTGTGAGAGTCTGAGAGTCATGAACGGTGTTTTCTGGATTAAAGGCAATCCGCCCGTCCGGCTGGCAATTGTTCTTTGCCCGCGCGGAGGCAAGAGGCTTGAGAACGAACTGCTCCGCATCCAACAGAATGGAATTCATACCCTGGTTTCGCTGCTGGAAGAAAAGGAAGCCGTCTTGCTTGAGCTGGCGGACGAAGGCCCCGCAGCCGTGCGTATTGGATTGAATTGTCTCTCTTACCCAATTCCAGACACGCATCTTCCGCCGGACACGGCTTCCTTCCGCAGATTTGTGGCCGGGCTGGCGGATCGCCTTCGCGCCGGGGAAGCGGTTGGCGTGCATTGCCGCGGCAGCATCGGCCGGTCTACCGTCACGGCGGCATGCGCGCTGATTCACCTGGGATGGAAACCTGATGCGGCGCTGGTGGCCATCCAAGCGGCCCGCGGCACCCTGGTACCCCAAACGCAGGAGCAGGAGGACTGGATTCTGCGCTATAAAGCTCAGCGGTGAGCACGGCGGCTCAGGCGCCGATTCTTACACTGGTTGCGGGCCTCGGCTTCCCCAACTGCTGGCAGGCTGCGATCCTGACCGCGCTGCAACTCAATCGCCATCGGCACAGCCTGAGTCCTCAAGGCAATTGCCCTTCGCCGTCGCAGCCGTTAGACTGAGGATTCGAGGGGTCCAGTCATGTTGGTTGTCATGAAGGCGCAGGCAACGCAGGAGGAAATCCAGGCGGTCTGCGAACATATTGAGCAGTTGGGCTTCCGTGCTCATCCACTTCCCGGAGCCCAGCGCACCGCCATTGGCATCACCGGCAACCAGGGAGAAGTGGACCGCGGCAACCTCGAAGAACTCTCCGGCGTCGCCGAAGTAATCCGTGTTTCCAAGCCCTACAAGCTGGCCAGCCGGGACGTGAAGCAGGAAAACACCGTCATCCGGTTCGCGGGAACCGATGCCAGCATCGGCAGCGGCAATTTGGCCATCATCGCCGGGCCCTGCTCCATTGAAAGCCGCGAGCAGGCCTTCGCCATTGCGGAGCATGTGGCCGCCTCGGGCGCGCAGTTCTTCCGCGGCGGCGCGTACAAGCCCCGCACATCGCCTTACGCATTTCAGGGCCTCGGGCTGGAAGCGCTGCGCATCATGGCCGAGGTCCGCGACCGCTTCGGGTTGCGCATTGTCACCGAAGCCATTGACAACGAGAGCCTGGATCTGGTGGCCGAATGGGCCGACGTGGTGCAGATCGGCGCCCGCAATATGCAGAATTTCTCGCTACTCAAGCGCGCCGGCCAACTGCGCAAGCCGGTGCTGCTTAAGCGCGGCCTCTCGGCTACCCTGGAAGAGTTTTTGATGTCGGCCGAATACGTGATGAGCGAGGGCAACTATGAAGTTATCCTCTGCGAGCGCGGCGTGCGCACCTTTACCGACCACACCCGCAACACCCTGGACCTGAGCATCATCCCCGCCGTCCGGCGCGTCAGCCACCTGCCTATCCTGGTCGATCCCAGCCACGGCACCGGCAAGCGCGACAGCGTGCTGCCCATGGCGCGGGCCGCAGTGGCCTCGGGCGCCGACGGCATCCTTGTCGAGGTCCACGACCACCCGGAAAAAGCTCTCTCCGACGGCCCCCAATCCATCTATCCCGGCCAGTTCACCAGCATGATGAACGAACTGGAACAGATCGCTCCGGTCGTCGGCCGCAAGCTGCCTCGCGGCATCCACATCGAAGCCGCGTGATGCGTGAACGCATGACCACCCCGTCGGGCAAGACCATTCGGGCTATGTTAGAACGCTGGACTCATTCCATGAACCTGTCGAAGATGCCGCCAGTCCGCCTCATGATATTCACGCTGCTGGCCCTTGCCCTCACCGGCTGCCGCTCCCACGACTTCCCGCAGTACCCGGCCAACTATCGCGAATACGCTTACGTCACCAATGGCGACAGCGGCACGGTGAGTGTTTTCGACGTGGTGAATGTCCGTCTCGATCGTGAGATTGCGGTCGGACAGAAGCCTGTAGCCGTGGCTGCCAGCCCCACACGCAACGAAGTTTACGTGGTGAACTCCGGCTCCGCGGAGGGTCAGGGTTCGATCTCGGTGATCAACGCGGAAAACAATACCGTTGCAGCCACGATCAATGTTCATCGCCAGCCGGTCTCCATCGAGATCGATCCCAAGGGCGAGCTGGCTTACGTGGCCAACTCCGGCTCCAATACCATCTCCGTTCTGGATCTGAAGGCGCGCCGCGAAATCGCGGCCATCGGCGCCGGCGAGGAACCGGCCACAGCCCGCCTCTCCCCGGACGGCAAGACGCTGGTCGTCGCCAACCGCAGGGCCAACTCGGTCAGCCTCATCGATCTCGCTACCCGTCGCGTTCGCCAGGCCTTCGAGGGCTGCCCCGGCGCATCGGACGCCGTGATCGTTCCTGATTCCTCGAAAGCTTTTGTGGCCTGCTCAGCCGGCCACCAGATCATGGCCATCGCCCTGGCTCACTCCGAAGCCCATCCGGCTCAACCCGGCCACGGCCAGTTCATCCCCGCTCAGCCCGACCGTTTGGAAGCCCTGCTCGACGTGGGCCAGGCACCGTTGCAGTTGGCTCTCAAGCCCGATGGCGGCGAAGTGTTCGCCCTGAACTCGCTCTCCGACTCCATCTCTGAAATCATTACCAATACCGACGACGTCAGCGGCGCAACCGTCATCGGAGACAATCCCGTTCGCGGCCTGGTCTCGGCGGACAACTCCTTGCTCTATGTGGCCAACTTCCACTCCCAGTACGTGACCGTCTACGCGATCGACGAAGGCAAGCGCATCGGCTCAATCCACGTAGGCGACGGCTCCTCGGCAATGGCGTTTTCCAACTCCGGCCTGTTGCTTTTTGTCGTCGATGCCCGTTCGGGCGATGTAGCCGTGGTTCGCACTGCCTCGCGCTCACTGTTTACCCTGCTTCCCGCCGGTCGCGCGCCCAACGCTATTGCCGTGAAGTCCTTTAAGCTGCCGTAGGACTAGAACTGGTTGCATAAACGCCCTTGAGCCGGCGAGGAATGCCCTCAGGGGGCTAAACAGGCTGCGGAAAAACTCGGGATTTGGGGCGAAATTGGCGGAAAGTGCCCCTCCGTGGCTAAAGCCGGCGTTGATTCTATTGGCTTTATGCGGGGGTTGAAACCCCCGCCTCCCTCCGGCATGAGTTTTTCCGCAGGCTGTAAAGCCCTCTGTTTTCCGGCACTTTTCGGCACGACTGAAGTCATGCCCTTTCAAAACGACGAGTTTTTCCCCAGCCTGTTCAGTCGTGTCCTGACACAAAGCCGATTTGTGCAACCAGTTCCAGGGTTAGATTTTCTTCAAGTGCTGGAAGAGCGGCAAAGGCCCGGGTCTCAGCAATTTTGGCGGGGGCTTTGGCCGCGATCAGCGGAGCGTCAAGCCGTGGCGGGAAACATTCAGCTTGGCCAGGGATTGGCGGATCGCCGCAGCGATGCGTTGGACGCCGCGCAGAACGGCCAACAGGCAGGCGGCGGCAGATCGAGTGTGTTGCGGTTCCGGGGGCCGGCGGTTTGGCCTGTGATTTGCTATAGGTCGAACGGGGTCCCGCCGCATCTCGATCCTCTGCTCCCGCGCAGCTTGGTCCCAACGCGCAGCCAGCCCGGTCTGGTACTCGGCTTCACCGTAACATTCGCGGTCGCGCGCGGCCTGCGCGAGTGCGTAATGCCGGGCGGCTTCCTGGCGGTGGTAGGCGGCGATTTCGCCGAAATCGGCAGGCATCGGCGGTTCCGTTCTCCCGGTTTGCCGGGCAGGGTTTGTATGGCTACGTCCCGCGTCCCGGCTCTTCCAGAAAAGGCCCAAGCTAGCAGGGGGTGAGTTGTTGCTTCCATCCCTGCACATTGGCTTCCAACTGAATCGTCGGCAAAATTAGAAAAATCTTAAGCACAAAAAAGATTCCTGACCGGAAACAGGCGTTCCGGCCTTCACCTACCGATGAAATGCAGGGGAGAAACGGGGGGGCAGCGAGTCAGCGAGCCGACGCGTCAGTGGGTCAGCAGTTCAGACAACAGGTCTCTGACCGCGTGGTTTCGTACCATTGAATCCGTGGTTTCCCAGGTCTCAAAATCGAGACCTGGGAAACCCAGTCTTGGTACAACTTCAAGCGGTCAGAGACCCAGGGCCTGTTACCGGGGCGGGGAAGGGGAGATGATTCAGCGGGAGTTGCGAGCCGAGCGGGCGGCAGCGCGCTTTTGCGCGCGCCAGCGCAGACCGAGCCAGGCCAGGTAGGCCAGTTGGATGGTCCAGGTGATGGCGTAGGCGGCGACGGTGAACTGGTGGTCGAGAATCGCTCTTGGGTCCATTATTTTCCCTCGCTTTTATCGTTTTGCAGTGGCTCTTAGGCGTTCAGGGCTTTCTGTGCTTCCTGGGCGGCGAATTTCTGATGCTGACGCTCGACGTGGTAGCGCAGGGCGAGGATGAGCAGGCCCCAGGCCAGCCAGGCGAGGATGTTCCAGGCGAAGGCGTGGAGCATTGCGGGGTCTGTGATGCCGGAGTCCTGGCCGCCGCCGAAGACGGGCGCGGGGTGCTGGGTGCGCCACCAGCGGTTGGACATATAGACGATGGGCACGTCGAGGGCGCCGAAGATGCCGAGGACGGCGGCCAGCGTCTGGACTTGAGGGCCGGCGGCAAAGCGGCGCAACAGCAGGTAGCTGACGTAGATGAGCCAAAGGACGAGGGTGGTGGTGAGCCGGGCGTCCCAGGTCCACCAGATACCCCAGGCGCGGCGTCCCCAGAGCGGCCCGGTGATGAGGACCACGGTACAGAAGACGACGCCCACCTCGGCGCCGGCCAGCGCCCAGGCGTCAGCGGCCTGCGCCCAGTTCTGGCGATTGCGGCGGAAGGCGAGATAGCCGATGGATCCGGCCAGGCTGATGGCGAAGAAGAGGAAGGCGATCATGGCCGAGGGCACGTGGTAGTAGAAGATGCGCTGCACTTCGTGCATGGTCTGTTCGTCGGGAGCGACGTAGATGGCCTGGTAAAAGCCCCAGACCATGAGGGCGACGGTAATGGCGGCGTAGAGGCCGATGGCTAGCTTCTTCATGGGGAATCCTGTTGAGACGTTTTCAGTGTACGACGGCAACAGCGGCTAAGCGCCACACTCCGCTCCTGATGAACGGGGCGGAGTGTGGTTTTCGTTCCTTACGCCAGGGAAAAAGCGGAAGGATGTGGCCTAGGGCATTCGCCCCGGCTCGTGGAACAAATTCTACTCGTAGGCCAAAGCGTCGATGGGGTCCTTGCGAGAGGCTATCCATGCTGGGTAGAGGGCGCCGCAGACGGCTCCGGCAAAAGCGATGGCCGCTCCCCTGGCGATCCAGGCCGCGGTCAGCTCGAAGCTGAAAGAGGGGAACCTCACGCTCAGCAGCGTCCGGACGCCATAGGTGGCCGCGATGCCCACCAGCACACCGGCAACGGCCAGCACCGAGCACTCGCGCAGCACCATGCCGACGATGGCCGGCTTGGAAGCGCCCATCGACTTGAGAATCCCGATCTCGCGCGTCCGCTCCAGCACTGCCGTGTACATGGTTTGAAAGATCACCAAAAAGCCCACGATGACGGCAATCGTGATGACCACGTTCAACGCCATATCGAAGCCCGGAAACTTCGACGGGGTGTATTGCGAGAGCAGGTCGTCCATGGTCTGCACGTGGTAGCCCTCAAGCCCCCTGGTGGCGGCGATCTCCTGCCGGATCGCATCCTCATTGGCCGCCTTGTCGCTCTTCAGGTAGATGACGGAAGCCTTGTCGTCGGAGCCGGTCAGCGCGCCCAGCGTCTCGATGGGCACCATTTTGCGCCCGCCCTTGCCGCTCTCCACCACGCCGCAGATGCGGAACGGGTGGTTGAGGATCTCGATTGTTTCTCCCATGTGGTGGCCCTTGCCGGTGCGCGTAAAAACATCGTCGACAATCACGTCGTAGGGCCCCTGGAACGGTCCGCCCGCGACCCATGTAAAGGGCTTCAGCGCGTTGTAGCTGGGGTAATCGATGCCATAGAGAATCTCCACCGAGCCGGCCATGGAAAAGCTGGTGATCACCGGCGAGGCCACGGCCACGTGGGGCATGCGGCGGAAGACGGCGGCGGTTTTGGCGGGCATCGGCGCGCCGCTGACGCCGGTCAGGAAGCTGGTATTGGAAGGACGCACAACCAAATCCGCGCCAATACCGTTGGTGCGCTGCTTCGAGTCATTCAACATGCCCATGAAGATGCCCACGATCGACAGGATCATGACCACTTCAATGGCCACCGCCAGCACGCTGATGATGGAGCGGACTGGGCGGTGCAGCAGATTGGCAAAGATGAGCTTATTCATTCCGGGCGATGGCTCCGTGAGGCAGCAATTTGCTTGAAAAACCCTCACTTTCAGGGTAACAGCCCAGGGCTGGCGGGGCCGGATAGACAAGTGCAGGTCAATCGCCACCCCTTCCGCAGAAACAGGAACGGGGCAAGGGCTTGGCCTGAGCGCGGCCGAAGGTGGGATGGAGCGCCCGGCGATGGGGGGAATGGCCGGTTCCTACTCATTCTGTCCGGGGAGGTCCGCAACGCCCTCAAAATAAAGGGAAAAAGTGATGAGTTTTCTTTAACCGAAGCTGCCGCCAGGTTTGACCAGGGCCACAGCCAGGTTTATTGTGAAGGGGTAAATCTCACGGGGTACTGGGACCGTTTTCTGGTAATCAATGGGCAGTTTTGGAAAAGACCTGCGCATGGAGCGGTTGTCTCGCGGCATAGCGCTGGAAGACATTACGGCGGTGACCAAGATCAGCCGCCAGCACCTTGAGGCGCTGGAGCAGGAGAAGTTCGCTCTGCTTCCTGGCGGGATTTTGAGCAAGGGAATTGTGCGCGGCTACGCGGGCGCCGTCGGACTGAACCAGCGCGACTGGACGGAGCGGTTTCTCAAGGCTTCTGTTGCCAGCGGGCAGGGGATCGACGAGGACCGCAGTTGGCTGGAGTTTGCGTCGAATGTGGGCAAGGCTCGCATCCTGCGCCGCGACGCGGCGGAGAGGCGCATGCGCTGGATTGGAGCGATCCTGCTGTTCCTGGTGGTGGCCGCGGGCGCTTGCCTAGCCGTGCGCTACTATGGGCTGCGCGCCGGCTGGTGGTCTACGCTGCTGCCCATGCACCAGGTCTCTGGCCGGATGGTTTCGTACCATTGAATCCGTGGTTTCCCAGGTCTCTGAACCCCCTGTTGCGGTTCACCTTGCGTACAGCCCCTTTGAGCGCGTTCTGCTCCCCATTCAATGCAAGTCTTTGCCCTCGGCTGCCAGGGGCGATTACCATGGAACTATGCATCCCAGGCGCAGGCTTGGCGGTGTGGGCGTGTCTTGATGCGGGAGAGTGGCCGACGCGAGAAGAGGAAGTTCAAAGTCCTCCGTGCCGGTTCATCCAGAGTGAAACAGTCACCGCGGCAGGCCACCAACTGTAATCCCCTTTAAGGGGAGGAATCCGAAGGAGGAATCCGAAGTTGAGCGACCGTTTTTTGTTTACCTCTGAATCCGTTACCGAAGGCCATCCGGACAAGATAGCCGACCAGATTTCCGACGCCATTCTGGATGCCTGCCTGGAGCAGGACCCCTACAGCCGCGTCGCCGCCGAGACCCTCACGGCTACCGGCCTGGTGGTCGTCGCCGGTGAGATCACCACCAAAGCCTACGTCGATCTACAGGGCCTGGTGCGCGGCGTTGTTGCCTCGATCGGCTACGACAACGCCCTCTATGGTTTCGACTCCAACACCTGCGCCGTTATTTCGGCCATCAACAAGCAGTCCGGAGACATTGCGCAGGGCGTGGACACCGGCGGCGCCGGCGACCAGGGCATGATGTTCGGCTATGCCTCGAACGAGACCCCGGAACTGATGCCGGCTCCCATCTCGCTGGCTCACAAGCTCTGCCGCCAGTTGACGGCGGTGCGCAAGAGCGGCAAGCTGCCCTATTTGCGCCCCGACGGCAAGAGCCAGGTTACGGTGGAGTACGACGAGAACGGCAAGCCCGCCCGCATCGACGCCGTGGTCATCAGTAGCCAGCACTCCGAGAACATCTCCAACGAAGAATTGCACGCCGACATTCTCAAGTATGTGATCCAGGCCGTGCTGCCGGCCAAGTGGCTGGACGAGCGCACCAAGTACCACATCAATCCGACGGGAAGATTTGTGATTGGCGGACCGATGGGCGACACCGGCCTGACCGGCCGCAAGATCATTGTGGACACCTACGGCGGCATGGGCCGTCACGGCGGCGGCGCCTTCAGCGGCAAGGACCCGACGAAGGTCGATCGCTCAGCGGCGTATATGGCCCGTTACATCGCCAAGAACATTGTGGCGGCGGGGCTGGCCGAGCGCGCAGAAGTGCAGTTGGCCTATGCCATCGGCGTGGCGGAGCCGGTGAGCGTGCTGATTGACACCTTCGGCACAGGCAAGATCAGCGAGACCAAGCTGACCGAGCTGGTGCGGAAGAACTTTACGCTTACGCCCAAGAGCATTATCGAGAGCCTGGACCTGCGCCGGCCGATCTACCAGAAGACCGCCGCTTACGGCCACTTCGGCCGGAACGATCCTGACTTCACCTGGGAAGCCACCGACAAGGCAGCTACCCTGGCCGAGCAGGCCGGATTGGTCGCCGCGGCCAAGTAAGCGGTTGCGCAAATCACAGTCATGACAATGGGGTCCATCGGTCGATGGGCCCCATTTTACTGTGGACGGCATATTTTTTGTCCACGGCGTGAGAATGGATGTTCCACGTCACCTCTCCCATAGGGAGAAGGTGAAAGTAGCCCAGGGTGGAGCGCAGCGCAACCCCGGGAACCCTTGGTCGGCGTTCCCGTCAGGCTCGTCCCGTCCCGTAGGGCCGGCCGAAAGTCAGCCCCATACGTAACGTGGATCGTATTCAATGCAATGCTTCTTCAGGAAGGCAACATACTCCGCCTGGAAATCGAGCTTCCGATGGTGTTCTCTCTGTGCGGCTATGTATGCCAAGGTGGTATCCACCTGAGCCCTTCCAATAGAGAATGCCCCATAGCCTTCCTACCACTCAAAGCTCGGAAGTTCGCAGGTTTCGTGCATCCAGCGTGAAGATCCGCTCTTGATTTCCCGCATCGCCCTGGCAACCGGCAAAGACGAAGGTAGCGACAGAAGGATATGGACGTGGTCGTCCGTCCCACCTACCGCAAGGGCCTTCATTTCATGCTCTCGCGCAATACCTCCCATATAGGCCCACAGCCGCGCTTGCAATTCCGGCGCAATCATTCTGCGGCGCTCCTTGGTGGAAAAGACGCAATGAAACAGCGAGGAACAATATGTGTGTGGCATATTGACCGTATCCTACCGCAACCACCTTGCGGCGGTTCGATCGGCCCTCCGGGGCGTACCGGTTCCCAAGCCGTAAGCCATCCCAGGGTTCCGCTACGCTCCACCCTGGGCTATTGTCGCTGCTCCCTCCGGGAGCATTTGTCATGCTGTGCAGCGGTACACATACGCCATGTGTTGTCACCTCCCCTGACTCAATTTGATCTCACACAGCGAACGCGCCCCATTTCTTTTTCCTACTGCTGCGTCCATCAAATAGAATTCTTCCGGGCGATGATCTGTCTTTTGTTCGTCTCTCAAGCGAGGAGATATTTATGCGTTTTCCCGCAGTTGCCGTTTTTGCACTGGGCGTGGCCGCGATAGCCAGCGCGCAAACTTCCGCTCCCTGGAGCTACCAGGGCAAGACCGGCCCGCTGGTTTGGGGAAAGCTGGACCCGGCATATCAGGCTTGCTCGAAAGGGCACGAGCAGTCGCCACTGGACATTCGCGGGGCACACCTGAACAAGGCGCTCGGCTCAATCGAGTTTCATTACATTGCCGGACAGGTAACGCTCAAAAACGACGGCCACACCATCGTGGCGCATGTGAACCCCGGCAGCTACATCGTGGCCGGCGGCGTGCGCTATGAGCTGGTCGAGTTTTATTTTCACCACCCCGGCGAGCAGGCGGTGAGGGGAAAACTGAGCGACATGGACGTGCATCTGCTGCACCGGAGCGCCGACGGCAAGCTGGCCGTGGTGGCCGTGCGGCTGATGGAGGAGCCGGGCAATCCTAACGCCGTGCTGGCGGCGCTGTGGCCGCACCTGCCCAAAACCGCTGGCGCGACTGAAAAGGTGGAGGAGATGGTGAGTGCGGGCGGCCTTTTGCCTGCCGACCGCGGCTACTGGACCTACACCGGCTCGCTGACCGCCCCACCCTGCACCGAGGGAGTGCGGTGGTTTGTTTTGGAGCAGGAATTGAGCCTGAGCCGCGACCAGTTACGCGCTTTCGCGGCGTTGTTCAGGATGAATACCCGCGGGTTGCAGGAAGGGCACGGGCGGCGCATCGAAGCCAACGAGTAAGGCTCGTGCGATTGGCCTCGAATACCCACCCCCGGTATACTATCCGCATGCATCTCCACGTGCCGCCTTCCGGTTCCGGCGCGAACAGGACTCAATCCGTGCTGCGCTTCTCGCTGGCAGCCACGCTGGCTTACGTGGCGGTCACCTTCGTGGCCGGGTTGCGCGCCCATTCGCTGGCCCTGCTGTCCGAGGCTGGCCACAACGTCTCCGACTTTCTGGCCCTGCTGCTCAGCTTTACCGCCGTTTACTTCGAATCCCGCCCCGCCGACCACTCGAAGACCTTCGGCTACCAGCGGGCAGGGGTGCTGGCCGCCTTCATCAACGCGTCTACGCTCATCGCCATTTCCATCTGGATCGGGATCGAGGCCGTCCACCGGCTCTCGGCGCCGGTTACTGTGCAGCCCCGGCTGATGATCATCGTGGCCGCGGCCGGCGTGGTGATGAACGGCGTCATCGCAGCCCTGCTGTGGGGCGTGGCCCGTGACGTGAACCTGCGCTCGGCCTTTCTGCACATGGCTGGCGATACGCTCTCGACAGCCGCCGTGATCGCCGGCGGCGTGGGCATCCTCTTTACCGGCCAGAACTGGATTGATCCTGTCCTCTCGTTGCTGATCGCCGCGCTCATCCTCTGGACCAGCGTGGGCATCGTCCGCGAGACCTTCAACATCCTGCTCGAAGGCACGCCCCGCGGCGTCTCGCTGACCGAGATTCGCTCCGGCATGGAGGCCGTCGAGGGAGTTGTCAACGTCCACGACCTGCACGTCTGGAGTCTCGGCTCGAACTCCAGCGCTTTGGCCTGCCACGTCACCATCGCCGACATCGCCTTGTCAGAGAGTGCCGACATCCTGGCCAGGCTCAATCACGTGCTCAAGGAGCGGTTTTTCATCAGCCACGCCACAATCCAGTTCGAGCACATGGGCTGCAAGCAGCTCGAAGGTTGCGTGGTGCCTATGGAAGAGATGGCCAACGGCCAGAGCCACGGACACCACCACTGCCACACGCATTGATTCCGCCTAAGGAGGCTCTTTCCTTGTCCCGTCTTCGTCTCGCTTTTACTGCCCTTTGCTTCGTCCTGTTTTCTGTTGCGCCCGGTCTGGCCGGGACGCCAAATTCCGGCCAGAGCCCAGCGCAAGCCCGTGCCGCCGCGCCGACAGCAGTCCGCCTAGAAGCCCTCGCAGGCGAGTATACCGACCCGCATGAGCCCGAAACGCCGCTGAGCTTTCGTGTTCAAAACGGCAAGCTCATCGTCGAATCCGAAGACATTGTTCCCGCTGAACTCAAGCCTCTCTCCGCAGTTGAATTTGGCCTTTCCAACTCGAAGAACACTTACCGCTTTACGTTGGATGATGCAGGCCACGGCGCCAGCGTGGTCCTTTCAGACGCGCCCAACGACCCCTATCGCCGCGACGGCCCGCCCGTCCATCACCTTTTCCACGACTACCAGCGCTCCGAAGTGATGATCCCCATGCGCGACGGCATAAAGCTGCACGCTGTGATTCTGAAGCCCGCCGATATCAGCGCGCCGCTCCCATTCCTCATCCAGCGCACGCCCTACGGCGCGGGCGGAACCAGCTGCGCATCGTTTTTCGCCAGCCGCCCTGAGTTGGCCCGCGATGGCTACATCTATGTCGTCGAGGATATTCGCGGACGCTACAAGAGCGAGGGACAGTTCATCATGAGCCGGCCGCTGGCCGACCACAAAGACCCCAAAGCCATTGACGAGAGCACCGACGCATACGATACCGTCGCCTGGCTGCTGGCCAATGTCTCCGGGAACAACGGCCGCGCGGGCTTTATCGGCACCAGCTATCCGGGTCTTCTGACCATGATGGCCGGCATCGACCCCCACCCCGCCGTCAGGGCCATCTCGCCTCAGGCGCCCATGATCGACGCCTGGATGGGCGACGACTTTTTTCACAACGGCGCCTTCCGCCAGAGCTACGGCTACGACTACGTCTTCAGAATGGAGACCAGCAAGGAAGAGATCTTCCCAAATTACGGTAAGGACAAGGACGGAAAGCCCCGCGACGGCTACGATTTCTTCTTGGAGCGCGGGAACTTTGCCCAGGATGTGAAGCAATCGGGCTCGAAAACCCTGCCCACCTGGAAGCTCTTTCTTTCGCACCCCGCCTACGACAGCGTTTGGAGCTCACGCGGCGTTCAGCACTCGCTCTCGGCGGTCGCCGTTCCCACCCTCACCGTGGGCGGCTATTACGACCAGGAAGATATGTTCGGCTCACAGATCGAGTACTCCACGCTCGAACCCAATGACCGGAACCATCAGAACTTTCTCGCCCTCGGCCCCTGGAAACATGGTTCTTGGTCGTCCTCTTCGCGGCACCTCGGAAATCTCAGCTTTCCCGAGCCTGTCGGCAAGGAGTTCCGCGCCCAGATCGAAGCAAAGTTTTTCGCGCACTATCTGAAAGACGCGCACGGCGAAAATCCATCGGGATTCGACCTGGAAAACACTGCTAGCTATCAAACCGGCTCGAAGACGTGGAAGCGCTACTCCCACTTCCCGCCCAGGGAATCCAAACCCACCAGTCTGTATCTGCAGGGCGGGGGATTGCTCAGTTGGAGCGGCTCAACCACACAGGCCACAACCGCTTATGTGAGCGACCCCGCCAACCCTGTTCCTTATCGCCATCGGCCTGTCCAGGAGACTTATGGCGAAGGCTCACAGTGGTACAACTGGCTCACTGAAGACCAGCGCTTTGTTGCCGGCCGGAAGGACGTGGCCGTGTGGAAACTGCCTGTGCTGAAGAAGGACCTGGTTCTCACCGGCGAGGTGGTCGCCGACATCTACGCAGCCACCACAGGCACAGACAGCGACCTGGTGGTCAAGCTCATCGACCAGTACCCCGGCGACGATCCTGAGGCAAAGATGCGCGGCTATCAACTGATGACTAATGCGGAGATCTTCCGCGGACGGTATCTCGACAGTTTCGAGAAGCCAACGCCATTGAAGGCTGGCTCGGTGCGCGAGTACAAGTTCTCACTGCACGACGTGGACCACGTCTTCAAGGCCGGCCACACTGTTCTGGTCGAGGTTCAGAGCACCTGGTTCCCGCTCTACGACCGCAACCCGCAGAGCTTCGTGCCCAACATCATGACCGCTCAACCCTCCGCGTATCAACCGGCGACAATCACCATCTACTCCGGCGCGGGGCACGACTCATCGTTGCAAGTGCCGGTGATGAACGCTTGCGAGTTCATGGAGTGCAATTGAGCGCGTAGAGCAAGGCTGGAAGCGAGATCCTCGCATCCTGCCAGTGAAACCATCGAATGTTGATGGAGCGAATGCTCCGGTTGGAAGGGGTTGAAAACCTCAACCCCTTCCTATTGATCTGGCACGAAAACAGTGACATCGCATTCCCACCCATTTCCGCAAAAGACGCGGAAATGGATGGGGCACCCTGACAGTATTTAGTTGCCGAATCAATAGTGCCGAGTTTCTACCAGACCACACACCGCTCCGCATCGGTGCGGACCATGGCCGATCCTGGCTGGCAACTGAAGGCCGCCGCGAAGGGTGGGAAGTTGGACATTGGCCCCAGAACGCGGTATTTTGCCACGGGGTGAGGGTCTCCCTGGACCATGAGCTTCTGCGTATCCGGCCGGGTTTCGTCGCCTCGGAACTGGCCCCAGGCGATAAAGAACTGCTGGTCCGGCGTGAAGCCGTCAATCTTCACATTCGATTGTCCTTGCGGCGTCTTCTTGAAGGCTCCATAAGCCAGCTTCAGTCCGCCCAAATCGCCAATTGACTCGCCCAGCACCAGCTTGCCGTTGATGTGAATATCTTCTGGGCCATCAATTTTGTAGCCGTCGAACTGCTTCACCACGCAGGCCGCCCTGGCTTTGAACTTTGCATAATCTTCCGGAGTCCACCAGTTCTCCAGCTTTCCTTTTGCGTCGAACTGCGCCCCCTCGTCGTCGAATCCATGCGAAATTTCGTGCCCGATCACCACGCCAATCCCTCCATAGTTCACCGCGTCGACAAAGTTCACGCTGAATGCGGGCGGCTGTAGGATTCCGGCGGGAAAGACGATCTCATTCATCAGCGGATTGTAGTAGGCGTTGGAAGTCGGTGGCGTCATCCCCCACCGGCCGCGGTCCACCGGCTTGCCGATCGTCGAACGATCATCGGCAACCTGGAAGCGAGCGCCCGCGACGAAATCAGCAAAATAATTGTTCCTCTCGATCTTCACGGAGGAATAATCCTTCCATTTGTCCGGATAACCGATCTTGACCTGGAAGCTGGCCAGTTTTTCGAGGGCTTTCTGCCTGGTCGCGGGGGTCATCCAGTCCAGGGTATCGAGCGTGTCGTGCAGGGAGGACAGGATATTGGCCACCATGATCTGGGCCTTCTGTTTGGCCTCCGGCGGGAAATAGCGCTTCACATACTCCTGACCCAGCGCTTCGCCCAGCAGGTTATCGGTCTGTTCCGCGCACCGGACCTCTCTTGGCTTCAACTCGCCCACCCCGGCCAACTGCTTTTGGAAAAAGCTGAAGTGCGCGTCAACAAACGGCTGAGACAACGCATCCGCTGACCCATTGAGCAACTGCCAGCGAAGATAGGTCTTCCAGTCCGCAATCGGCGTGCTCACGAGCTGCCGCTCAACCTCTGCCATGAACTCTGGTTGATCGACATTCACCACCCCGCGCGCCAGGCCGGCGCTGGTCAGATAGGCGCTCCAGTCGAAGTGCGGCGTCATCTTCTGCAGATCGTCGTAGCTGCCCAAGTGGTCGGTCGCATGAGGATCGCGCAGGGCCACATTGTCCAGCGAGGCCTTGGCCAGAGCCGTTTCCATCCGCATCACGGTCACGGCGTTTGCTTTGGCCTCAGTCTCCGAGGCTCCTGCAAGAGTGAAAATCTTTGCCACGTAAACCAGGTAACCCGCTCGCGCATCGACAAACCGCTTTTCCGGTTTCAAATAGTAGTCCCGGTCTGGCAAGCCCAGACCGTCCGCCCTCACGTCGGCAATCACATCTGTGGGCGAATGGACATTTTGCGTTCCGCCAAAGGCAAATGGAATCGTCAAGCCCATCGCATGTAGTTCCTGCAGTTCCTGCTGCAGACTGGCCCGATCGTGAATGGCCTCAATAGCCGCCAGATATGGCTTGAGGGGCACAATGCCTGCCGCGTTAACGGCCTTCACGTTGGTGCAGGCCGCGTAAAAGTCCCCTACCAACTGCGCCGGGCTGCCCTTGGCCTGGCCCGAAGCGGCCGACAGCTCATCGAGAATTTTGCGCAACTGCTCTTTGTTCTGCTCGCCTGCCTGCCAGCGCCGGCTCCATCGGTCCATCGACGGAGGAATAGGATTCTGCGCTCGCCATGTGCCATTGGCAAAGTCGAAGAAGTTATCGCACGGCCTTACTGCCTGATTCAGGTCGTTTGTCTCAATGCTCTTCAATGCGGCTTGCTGCGCGTGCGCTCCCATGCCCACGGTGACGGCCAGCAACAAAACTGTCAAACCCTTGCTGTTCATTTGGCTCCTCATCCCAGTTTCCCGGGTGTAACAAGTGATTCTTACTCATTGCCCCCAGCCTCGTCAGCAAGATCAGCCGGAGCGGTCGACATGAACAAGAATACGGCAGCAAACGAACGATCGTTCCCTGGCAATGCCATAGGCCGTTGCCCTGGTCAATTTCGGATATTGGTCAGACCGCTTTCCCCTTGCACGGGTGGAAAACCGAAATCTTAGCTTCATTCTCCGCTTGCGCTAGAATAGAAGCAGTCGTATGGCCCTCCACCAGCCCATTCCGGCCCTGCTCTAGCGGCGCCCGCCGCCTACACTTGATTTTTGCCCATTTTCTGATTTATCCCCAATATCCAAGCAACCGCGCCCCGCACAGGCAACATAAGTTTTCGCCGTGCCCATGAGGTTTTCCCATGATTGATCGTTTGGAACAGATGGAGCAGCGCTACGAAGAGCTCTCCGCCCAGCTTTCGTTGCCGGAGATCGTCAACGACCGCGAAAAATATCAGAAGGCCGGCAAGGCGCTGAGCGACCTGGAAACTCCGGTGATGAAGTTCCGCGAGCTGAAGCTGGTGCGTCTGGGACTGGCCGAATCGCGCGCGATGCTGGCCGACCCGGAGATGAAGGAGATGGCCGAGGAGGAGATCGCCTCGCTCGCCCCGCGTGAGACCGCGATTGAAGAAGAGATCAAAGTGCTGCTGCTGCCCAAGGACCCCAACGACGAGAAGAACGTCATCCTCGAAATCCGCGCCGGCACCGGCGGTGACGAGGCTTCGCTCTTTGCCGCGGAGATCTTTCGCATGTACACCCGTTTCGCCGAGCAGCACCACTGGAAGATCGAGATGCTGTCAATGTCCGAGTCGGGCGTGGGCGGCTACAAGGAAGTGATCGCCATCATCGAGGGCGACCACGTCTATTCGCAGATGAAGTGGGAGAGCGGCGTGCATCGCGTGCAGCGCGTTCCGGCCACCGAGACGCAGGGCCGCGTTCATACCTCCGCCGTCACCGTGGCCGTGTTGCCCGAGGCCGAGGAAGTGGATGTGAAGATCGAAGCTAAGGATATTCGCATTGACACCTTCTGTTCGTCGGGTCCCGGCGGCCAGTCAGTGAACACCACTTACTCCGCCGTGCGTATTACTCACCTACCCACTAACACAGTGGTCAGTTGCCAGGACGAAAAATCGCAGATCAAGAACCGCGAAAAGGGAATGCGCGTTCTGCGCTCGCGGCTGTACGAGCAGGAGATGGCCAAGCAGAATGCGGAGTTGGCCCAAGCGCGCAAGCAGCAAGTGGGCACCGGCGACCGCAGCGAGAAGATCCGCACTTACAATTTTCCGCAGAACCGGATGACCGACCACCGCATTGGCTTGACACTCCACCAGCTTGACCTGGTGATGGAGGGCCGCTTGCAGCCCATCGTCGATGCGTTGATTGCTCACTACCAGGCCGAGCAGTTGAAGGCCGACAGCAGCCAAGGGGCCTGAGGCATTCCATGGCCTCACTGCGCCATCATCTCGATCTTGGGGACGCCGCGCTGAAGGATGGCCCGCATCCTGAGAGAGCGCGCCGGGACGCGGAGCTGTTGCTGATGCACACGCTGGAGAGAAGCCGCGCCTGGCTGGTTGCTCATGCGGAGGAAGAACTCCCCGGCAGCCAGGAGGCGGCTTACACTGCGCTCATCAGCCTCCGGCGCAAGGGCGAACCGATCCAGTACATCACGGGCGAAGCTGAATTTTATGGGCTGCCGTTTCGCGTCACGCGCGACGTGCTGATTCCGCGTCCTGAGACCGAGCACCTGGTCGAAAAAGCGTTGGAGTTAGCTGGCCGCTTTGTTTCCCCGCGCATTGTGGATGTGGGCACAGGCTCGGGCGCAATTGCCGTTGCGCTGGCCCACAAGTTGCCCCACGCGCTGATTGCGGCAATCGACATTTCTTCGCGCGCCCTGGCAATCGCCGAGGAAAACGCAAAGCGCAACGGAGTGGCTGTGCGGTTTCTGCCGGGCGATCTGCTGGCGCCGGTGGCTGAGGAGAGATTCGAGATCATCGTCTCCAATCCGCCCTATGTGCCCACCGCCGACCGCGACACGCTCTCTGTCGAGGTGCGCGAGTACGAGCCTGCGCTGGCACTGTTCGCTGGCGGCGACGGGCTTGATGTCTACCGCCGCCTGATTCCCGCAGCCTCCGATGCGCTCACCCCCGGCGGCTTTGTGGCGCTGGAAATCGGCTACGGCCAATCGGCGGCTGTCGAAGCGCTGCTCGCTGGCTCCGGCTTTGAGCGGATTGAATTCGTCCCCGACTTGCAGGGGATTCCCCGTGTCGCCTGCGCCCAGCGGCCGTGACCGATTCAGGCCGCCCGGACGGTCTTGCACCATTCGCCCTAGAAGCCAAAATCGTCGTCCCGGCGCGTCCTGACGCCAGAGCCGGAAGAAGTGGCATGAGATCGGGGCCTTGTCGCCTATCGAGGTGCTTTTACCGTCTATATGAATAGGGTGATCTTCTCGGCCCCCGGAGTAATCATGAAAGTTCGTTTGTTGTTCGCGGTTGTTGCGGGGCTGGCGCTCTGCGCAACTTCTGTTCAGGGCCAGGGCCAGCGCGGCGGCCGCGGCGGATGGGGCGGCGCGATGGGCGCCGGAAGCGGCATTACCGGGATTGTGACTGAAGTTGCCGCCGACCACTACACCATCAAAACCGAAGCGGGCGAAACCTATACGATCCACTTCAGCGCCAATACCCGCATCCTGAAACAGACGGTCCAGCGCCGGGGCGAGGGCGGCAATCGCGAACCCTCCGCTCCGCAGACGCTCAAATCCACGGACATCAAGGTGGGCGACGCGGTGGCCGCCGTTGGCGAAGTGGATGCCGCTGCCAAGTCCGTGGGCGCGATGATGGTGGTGCAGATTGACCCCGAGCGCGCCAAGCAGATGCGCGAGATGCGGGCCAGCTACGGCAAGACCTGGCTGATGGGCAAGGTGACGGTCATCAACGAAACCAAGGTCACGCTGCTGGGAACGGTGGACAACGCCGCCCGCGCCTTCGTGGCCGACGAGAATACGAGCTTCCGCAAACGCCGCGAACCCATCACTTTGGCTGATCTCCAGGTGGGCGATATGGTGAGGGTCGAGGGCGCCGTGAAGGAAGGAATTTTTGTGGCCGCGTCGGTCTCCGTGATGGGCATGCCGCCGGGAGGAATGCTGGCTGTCCCGCGAGACGCCGCGCCGGCCCCGCAGCCCAGATAGCCTTGCAGAGTCCCACCCTTGCGCAAGAAAAAAGCGAAAGAATGTGGCGCGGGGCGTTTTTGCGCCGGCCTTGGGTTCATTCTCGCCGTTACTCGCAGAGGCTAGTTGGTCGGCCCTTCAGGCAGCCGATTTCAGCGCCGCTTCGGCCCAGAGCAGCGCTTCGGTGTAGCACTTAACCAGAGTCTCCTGGTCAAGGCCATTGGCCTGGGCCGCCGCATCGCACGCGGCCCAATCGCCGTGCTCGTGGCTTTCCAACCAGTGGAGGAGGACGCGCTCGGGATTGGCCCTGCCCTGGAGCGCCTTGCAAATCGCGTCGCGCAGCGGCAGTGCCGGGGCCAGCTCTTCCATGGGGAGGCGCAGCATGGCAGGTAGCAGGCTCAACAATCCCAGCAGATACTGCTCAGCGGGGTCCAGCGCGCACAGGCTGGCGGCCAGTTCGCAGAATCGCCCGCGCACAAAGGCCATGCACAGAATCTCCGCCGGCCGTCCGGAGTTGAGTTCGCTGGCGATGGCCAGCGTGGCAATGCGGCGAAAGGAGTCTTCGCCCACGGCGAGCAGCGCTGCCTGGATGGAACTCACCTCCTGGCGCATGGCGCACATCGGCGAGTTGACCAGCCGCAGCAGCCGGTAGGTGAGCGAGGCGTCGCGCTTCAGCAGCGCGGTCAGCTTGCGCACGTCGATCACGTCGCCGCGCAGATGCTGCAATATCTCGATATGGGAGAGCCGGTTGGCGGGAATCCGTCGATTCTCGAGCAGCACGGGGCGGCAGAAATAGTATCCCTGAAAAAGCGTGAAGCCTTCATCGCAGGCTTGCTTGTACTCCTCCTGCGTTTCGATCTTCTCCGCAACCAGCGCCACCGTGACGCCGCGCAGCCGCTTGAGCAGGCTCTTCCGCTTCTGGACGCCGGTCGCAAGAAAATCCACTTTGATGTAATCGGCCAGCTCCACCAGCGGATCGAAATTCGGTTTCCAGGTGAAATCGTCCAGCGCCAGGCGGAATCCAGAGGCCTTCAGCTTGCGGCAGGCGCCGATCAGGCAGGGCGTGGGTTCCAGGTTTTCCAGTATCTCCAGCACTGTCATGCCGGAGGGAAGAACGCGCACCAGATTCTCGGTCAGCGACTCCCGCGTGCAGTTCACGAAGGCCGGCAACCCGCTGGTGAGCTTTTCCAGCCCGAAGATGACCGTATTGTCGAGCATGGTGCGGGTGGCCATGTCGCCATCGCCGCGAAAGGCAGCCTCGGGTCCTGCCCGAAAGAGCAATTCATAGCCATGGACCCGTCCGCGCAAGCCCATGATGGGCTGGCGTGCCACATAACGCAGCACGCCTGCAAGCTCGGGCAGCACAGGTTGCGCATTCGGACCCCGTACAGCTTGCGTTGCCATGCCCACCTTCCCGGGTTGTATATCGGCGGGCCGGGCACGCAACTTGAGGAAACTTTGAAGGCTGACTTAAACTCTCCGCCAGATTCCCGGCGGAGGGGCTATCCTCCCATGAACATACCGCCGTTCACATCGAGAACGTGTCCGGTGATGTAAGACGCTTCTTCCGAGGCCAGGAACTTGACCGCGCGGGCAATATCCTGGTCGGTTCCGCGACGGCCGAGCGGAATCTGCGCCAGCATGGTCGAGGTCTGCTTCTCGTCCAGCACGGCCGTCATCGGCGTCTCAATGAAGCCCGGCGCCACGGCATTCACGGTAATCCCCCGCGAAGCCACTTCGCGCGCCAGCGATTTTGTGAGTCCGATCAGCCCGGCCTTGGAGGCCGAGTAGTTGACCTGGCCTGCCTGCCCGGCGCGGCCCACCACGCTGGCCATGTTCACGATCCGCCCCCAGCGATTCTTGATCATGGGCCTCAGCAAGGCCTGGGTCAGCAGAAATGGCCCGGTCAGGTTGATGGCCAGAACGAGGTCCCAGTCAGAGCGCTTCATGGCCATCATCAGCGCATCGCGGGTGATGCCGGCATTGTTTACCAGAATCTCGACCTTGCCGAAGCGATCCAGCACCGCCTTGGCACCGGCGTGGATAGACTCCTCGCTGGAGACATCCAGCCGGAACGCGGCCGCCGTGCCGCCGAGAGCCTCAATCTCCTTGGCAACCAGGGCCAGCTTGACTTCGTTGATGTCGGCCAGCGCCACGGTCGCTCCAGCCTTCGTCAACTCCAGCGCAATCGCGCGTCCGATGCCCTGCGCCGCTCCCGTTACCAGCGCAATTCTTCCCTGCAAATCCGCCATATCTCTCTTGACCCCCTGCGCGCACGTTTCCGCGCCCTTTCGTCCAAATTATAAATGGGCGAGAGTTGGCGTATTGCCCGCTTGAAGCCAGATGCCGGCTTTCAGCTCCCAGTCATCAGCCGGCGAGGTCTCTGACCGCATGATTTCGTACCTTCAGGTTCGTGGTTTCCCACCCTTTCGCCACGAAAAAGGCGAAAGGATGGGGCACGGAAGATGGTACATAAGCAAGCAGTCAGAACCCGAGGTAGAGCCGGGATCTATCCTGAAGGCGTTGCGACTACCGTTACGGGCCGCGCCACCAGCGCCGGCCGAACCAGCTCCGCCGGCCAGACATAAATCGCCAGCCGCCGCGAGTAGTGCAGCACGGGCTCCTGGTCGGGCAGTTGTATTCCGAGCGCCGCAGCCAGATCGTTCCGCTCAATCTGCGCCTCGGCCTCTTCAAGCGGCCAGGAGACGTGGTGCAGGTTGGCCCGGATGGGGTGACCATCCCGGGTGCTCGAAAACATGCAGTAGCGCTCAAAGAGGAAGTACTCCAATGTGCCGGGTTGGCTCTCCGCCAGGCGTTGAGATGGGCCCATCCCGCGGTAGCGAGCATTGAAGACCACAGGCCGGCCGGCAAACCGCCTGCGGCTAAAGAACGAAAACTCCCGCTCCGACCGCTGCTCCAGATGCATCTGGGCCCAGTGATAGGGCAGGCGATAGAAAGCGCGCCCCGCCGCCACGGCCAGCAGGCTGCTGGCATCCAGCGAGAGGAAATAGACGCCGGGCGTCCCTGTCTGCTCTTCGCGGACATAGGTGCGCAAACTGAGATCGGGAAAGCTGCGCATACCGGGCAACGGCGGCAGGCCGCGAACCTTGATCCGGTCCATCCAGAAGGGCATCACCCCCAGCCACGCGGAGCCCTGGAAGGTGTCCACCTGCAAGCCTTCGGGCACCAGCGGCGCAAGCGACGAGGCTGGAACCGGCCAATGCGCAAAGAGCAGATCGTTCCAGCGCTGCCTCATCAGCCAGCGGCCTGGCGGCAAAGGCCGCGGCTTGCGCGATGTGCGTACCAGATACTCCAGCATTGCCCGGTTGCTCCTGTTCTGCCCTGTTGTTCTTGCCTTGCCTGTTCCAGTCTAGTAGACACCTTGAGCGGTCTTGCGGATGCACACATCAATCCGGCCCAATGCCGTATTCTGTTCGCGAGCTCTCAACCATGTCCAGTGAATCTTTCGTGTCCCCCGTTGCCCGCAATCAAACCGAAGTCTTCGCCATTCACGGCGCCGACCCCGAAGTTCTGGCCTACGCCATGGCCAAATACTCCCGCTCCGCGCTCTCCATGCGCGAGTCGCTGGCCGAGATCAGCAGCCAGCGCGCCGAGCAGTTTCTCTCGACCTTCTACTTCCAATACGGCCACCGCTCCATCGCCGACCTGGCCCACATCGCCTTCTCGGTCGAGCGGCTCAGCCTGCTGGCCGCCGTCGTCCTGGTTGACGAACAGCGCTGGGATGGCCAGGAACGCTCCACACGCTACCAGAACTTCCTCAAATCTGGCTGGTTTTTTCCGGATTTTGGCGAGGATTCCGGTTCAGCGCAGCTCTATTCCGAGACCATCACCAACCTCTTTGCCGCTTACCAGCGCGCCACAGCGGCGGTTCTCGAAGCCCTGCGCAGGCGCGTTTCCCGTCCCGAGGGCATGAAGCCAGAGGCCTACGAACGCACCCTCAAGGCGCGCGCCTTCGACGTGGCCCGCTACCTGCTTCCGCTGGCCACCAACACCTCGCTGGGCCAGATTGTGAATGCGCGCACGCTGGAAACCCAGGTCTCGCGCCTGCTTGCCCACCCCGCAGCCGAGATCCGCGATTTAGGGGCCAAGCTCCGCGAAGCCGCCACCGGCCCAGCCTGGAACGTCAACTCCCAGGCCGCCGCCGCGTTTGTTGAAAAGCTCACGGAAGCCGATCCCGCCCTAGCCGAGGAAGCCGCCAGCCTCCTCACCCGCGAGGTCCGCACCGCTCCCACGCTGGTCAAGTACGCCCAGCCCAACGGCTACGAAACTCAGAGCCGTGCCGAACTTGCGCAAGCCGCTACCGAGCTTTTGAAGGACCTGACTATTGCCGACGCCCCGCTGGTGGATCTGGTGGAGTATACCGAATCCCTCGAAGTTGAAGTGGCTTCGACGCTGCTTTACTCAGCCAGCCACTATCCCTACCGGCAGATTCGCGACCTAATTGCCCAGCTTCCCGAAGCCCGCGTGAATGAGATTGTCGAGCTGGGCTTCCACCACCGCGGCAAGCACGACGAAGCACTCCGCGCCTTCCACGCCGGAGCGGCTCTGCGCTTCGATATCCTTATGGACATCGGCGGCTTCCGCGACCTGCACCGCCATCGCCGCTGCACACAGATCATCCAGCCGATGACCGCGCTGCACGGCTACGAGACACCCAACTCCGGCGACCTTGGGCCGGAGGTGAAGATCCTCGCCGAGGCTGGCATCCTGGCTGATTACCACGCCGCCGTCGAGCAAGCCCACCGGGCCAGCGCGCAGATCGCTGCCAGCCAGGCGCCCGAGGCGGCCCAGTCCGCGCTTTATCTCTTGCCGCTGGCCACGCGCATTCGGAGCCTGTTCAAGATGGACTTTGCCGAGGCTCAATACATCATCGAGCTGCGCAGCGGCCCCGCCGGCCACTTCAGCTACCGCCGCGTCGCCTGGGAGATGTACTTGGCGCTCAAACGACAGCATCCGGCGTTGGCAAAGCACATCCGCGTCACCGACTTTACTCAGACTATCGACCTGCTGAAGCGGTGAGGAATGCAACACTTCCTGCCAAATGGAAGAAGAGATAATGCAATCGGCATCAGAACGAAACCCGATCACTTCTCCGATTTCAAGGGGAAACGCCGCCGCCAGCCTTATAGGAAATGTTATATAATCGCGAAGCGGGAGCAAGATGAGCAAGCCGCTGGCTGAAATCGCGTGGGAAGGCGACTCGAAGGAAGTTCTCAGCGCCTTTCCCTCTGAAGTGAAAAGCACATTTGGCTTTTCCCTGCGCCGGCTCCAGAACGGCGAACTCCCCCGCTGCGGCGTGCGTGCCATGGCCTCCGTCGGCAAGGGCGTTTGGGAATTGAAGACCGACGATGCCCGCACTTGGTATCGGGTCCTGTATTTGTCTCAGATTCAAGGGGTGATTTATGTGCTTCACGCCTTTGAAAAGGACAGTACGAAGACGGACCGGCGAGACATTGAAATAGTGAAAGACAGGCTCAAAGCAGTTCACCAGCGACTGCGGGATGGAGGAAAAAACCAATGATCACCAAGCCAACCCACATCACCAAAGGCGACGTGCTCGACGACCTGGGCTTCACTCGCGCCGAGGCATCATCCCTCAAGATCAAAGCCGACCTGTTGAACGCCATCTTGCGCGAAATCGAAAAACGAGGGTACAGCCAGCGCCATCTTGTCGCCCTCCTTGACGAGTATCAGCCCTCCGTCAGTAACCTGCTCCAAGGCAAAATAGCCAAGGTGAGCATCGAAAAGCTGCTTTACTACTCTGACCGCCTCAACATCCGAGTCAGCCTCTCCACAACGCCCCGGACAAGTCCGAGAAACGTCAGAAAGCCCTCTGCGCTGCATATCGGAAGGAAGCTTGCCGCAGCCTGATGTGTCAGGCCAATTTCCGTAAAGCCCGTCGGCAAGAGCGTTAGCGAGTAGGCACGACAGGCAGAGATCGCCAAAAACCGCCGGGCGCCCCAGCCATACCCAAACAGGTACGACGGGGCGCCCGGATTGCCATGACATTGAAGAAGTCGAACCGCTTTAGCTTATCGGCTCCAGATGCGCGGTAAAGTGGCGCAGGAAGGGGGCCTCGTAGGTCAGCCGCAGTCCCTTGATCTGGGCGCGCCGCTCGAAGACCTTCAGAATCACTTCGACCACATAATCGATGTGGCTCTGCGTGTAGACGCGCCGGGGAATGGCCAGCCGCACCAGTTCCATCTGCGCGGCGGCGGCGAACATCAGGCTGCCAATCTCAATCGACCGGATACCGCCTTCCAGATACAGCTCGGCGGCCAGCGCAACGCCGGGAAACTGATCCACGGGAATGTGCGGCAGAAAAGCCTTGGCGTCGATATAGATTGCGTGGCCGCCGGGCGGCTGCACAATCGGCACGCCTTGCTGGGAGATGTGGTCGCCCAGGTAAGCCGTCGATGCAATCCGATAGCGGAGGTAGTCTTCTTCCAGCGACTCCTGCAAGCCCACCGCGATTGCTTCCAGGTCGCGGCCGGCGAGTCCGCCATAGGTGGGATAGCCCTCAGTAAGAATGAGCAGATCCTTTTCCTGGCGGGCGAGGATGTCGTCATTGGTGCAGAGAAAACCGCCGATGTTGGCCATGCCGTCTTTTTTGGCCGACATGGTGCAGCCGTCGCCCAGCGCGAACATCTCCTGCGCAATCTGCTTGGGCGTTTTGTCAGCATAGCCCGGCTCGCGCAGCTTGATGAAATAGGCATTCTCGGCAAAGCGGCAGGCATCAAAGTACAGTGGAATCTCATGCTTGTGGCAGACCGCGGCGACAGCCCGCACATTCTCCATCGAGACCGGCTGGCCGCCGCCGGAGTTGTTCGTCACGGTCAGCATCACCAGCGGGATACGGTTGCGTCCAACCCGCGCAATCAGCGCTTCCAGTGCCGCCACATCCATGTTGCCCTTGAAGGGAAGACGTGTGCTTGGCTCCCGCTCCTCGGGAAGCAAGAGGTCCACGGCCTCGGCTCCGACGGCCTCGACATTCGCGCGGGTGGTGTCGAAGTGAGTGTTGTTCGGAACTAAATCGCCCTTCCGGCACATCACATTGAACAGGATGCGTTCCGCGGCCCGTCCCTGGTGGGTAGGAATGACGTGGGCATAGCCGGTGATGTCCTGGATGGAATTCTTGAAGCGATCAAAGCTGCGGCTGCCGGCATAGCTCTCATCGCCCTCCATGATCGCCGCCCACTGGTGGGTGGACATTGCGCCAGTGCCGGAGTCGGTGAGCAGGTCGATCAGAACATCGTCTGCCGGAAGCAGAAATTGGTTGTAGTGCGCGGCGCGCAGTAACTCCTCACGTTGGGCACGGGTGGTCCAGCGGATGGGTTCAACGCTCTTGATGCGAAAAGGTTCGAAGATGATTTTGCTAGACATTCAAAACAGCTCCAGAGACCAGGCAAATCTTTCCAGCCATTGCCAAAGTCGTTCGTCGCGACGGCGACGAGTTGGGCAGGGTGAAACAGAGGGGTTTGCATCGTACCGAGGGCAATTTGCGCCTTAAGAGACGATGCCGCTCCGCTCGCCAAGCCGTGCCAATCCTACGTCCAGAGGCACCCACGGCGCAACTTGCTTGATCAGGGTGCGATTCGGTGAACGCCGCGATCTTCGCAGGCGGAAGGCAGGCTTGGGAGTGAGATGGGAATGCCTCATCCGATGCGACTGAGCGGGCCTCGATCCCAGCGCAATTGCATGAAGGAGGTTCAGCGCCGGTGAAGAGCTTCGACGCGGCCCTCCGGGGCGCGTCGGGATGACGGGGATGCTTTCCCAGGCTTCCGCTGCGCTCCAGCCTGGGCTATTTTCGCGTCCTCCCTCCGGGAAGGAGGACTTCGCTTGTCCGGACCGGCGGCTGAACGAACCATCTCCAGTATCAGATGTCATTCATACAATTGCCCTGGGATCGTTCCGCAACGTGCAGCCTGCCCGCACCGTCCGCTGCTAGAATCCACATGGAGCAGCACCTATGAGCGTAAGCGCCCTTTATCCCGGCACCTTCGACCCGCCGACCAACGGTCATATCGACCTGATCCAGCGCGGAGCCAAGCTCTTTGACCACCTGATCGTCGCCGTTCTCAACAATCCGGGGAAAGATCCCCTCTTCACCGTCGAAGAACGGGTGGAGATGCTGAAGGAATCGACTGTTGCGATGGACAACGTGTCGGTGGCCACCTTCGACGGACTGATGGTGGACTTTGCGCGCCAGCAGGGAGTCGCGGCGGTATTGCGCGGCATTCGCGCTATCTCCGACTACGAGTACGAATTTCAGATGGCGCTGATGAACCGGCGCCTGGCTCCGGAGATCGAGACCGTCTTTCTGCAACCGGCGGGCCGCTACTCATTTGTCAGTTCGCGGATGCTGAAGGAGGTCTTTGCCTTCGGCGGCGACGTCTCCGGCCTGGTGCCGCCGAACGTGCTCAAGCGCATGCGCAGGCGCATCGGGACAAGCGGGGCGGAATCCTCAGCTCAGGGGCGAGACCTGAGCAGCCTTCACGACTGAACGGTCTGACAATTTCGGCATCGGTCAAGCAAGGCCCTCAAAGGCGGGCCGGGGAAGAAAGAGGGACAAAATGAAAGGTCCAGACCTAAATCAAGAATTGGTTGTCGTCTTCGAGAGCGCCAATCCAATTGAACTCGACATCGCTAAATCCGCACTCGAAGAGGCTGGAGTTCAATTCGTGGTACCCGATGAGGGGCGCGTTGGCTTTGGAGTCACGCCGATTATTAATCCCGTTTACAGGATTCAGGTGCTTCAAGCGTGCGAGGCCGAGGCGCGGGAGCTCTTGAAAGAGTTGTCCGGCGCAGAGGGTTCAGAGCGGGGGCATGGCCATCGCCGGTGACAAAATTCCGTGTGCTCCGGGTTTTGTCTTTGAGAGATGCGCTGCTGGTCTCGAGCAAATGCCGCGGTTTTACTCGTACTCGCGAAATCTGTAAAGATAGGAACTGCCATGACAATCTCCACTTCTTCGCAAGTCTTTGCCGACCGCATTGGCCGGATTGAGGTTTCCGCCACGCTTGCCGTGGCCGCCGAGGCCGCCAAACTGCGCGCCCAGGGCGCCAACCTGGTGGATTTCGGCGCCGGTGAGCCACATTTCGCCACCCCGCGGCACATCAAGGACGCGGCAATTGCCGCCATTGACGCCAACTTTACCCGCTACACCGTGGTGCAGGGCATTCCCGACGTGCGCAAGGCCATCGTCGAGCGCCACGCCGCCGACTTCGGCTCCGATTACGCGATCGACGAGGCCATCTTCACCACCGGCGGCAAGCAGGCCCTGTTCAACACCCTGCAAATTCTGGTGGACCACGGCGACGAGGTCATCCTGCCCGTCCCCTACTGGGTCAGCTTCAAGGACATCATCCAGTACGCCGGCGGCAAGGTGGTCTTCCTCGAAACCAAGGAGGCGGAGAACTTCCGCATCACGGCCGACGCCATCGAGAAGGCCATTACACCCAAAACCAAGGCCATCATCCTCAACTCGCCCTCGAACCCGGCTGGCTCGGTTGTGTCGGCTGAAGATTTGGAGCGCATCGTTCACCTGGCCCACGAGCGCAAGATTTTCCTTTTGCTCGATGAGTGCTATGTCTATCTGAACTATGCCGGCAAGCCGGTTTCCGCCGGTTCGTTCACCTGGGCCAAGGAGCACATGGTGGTGCTCGGCTCGCTCTCCAAGACTTACGCAATGACCGGCTGGCGCGCCGGCTTTGCGCTTGCTTCAAAGCAAGTGGTGGCCAATCTCAGCAAGCTACAGTCGCAAAGCACCTCGAACGCTACCAGCTTTGTACAGAAGGGTGCCATCGCCGCGCTGACCAGCTCGCAGGAGTGCGTCAGCGAGTTCCGCGCCGAATTCATCGACCTGCGCGACCACATGCTGGCCAAGCTGGCTGAAATTCCCGGCGTCACCTGCACCAAGCCCGAGGGCGCCTTTTACGTTTACCCGAACATCAGCGCCTTTCTGGGCAAGGGCGGCGTCAAAACCTCGACCGAGCTGGCTACGCGCCTGCTTCACGAGGCCCACGTTGTCACCGTGCCCGGCGAGGCTTTCGGCACCGCTGAGCACATCCGCCTCTCCTACCCGGTGACGAAGCAGAACATCGACGAGGGAACCCGCCGGATCGGAGAATTTCTAGCCAAACTGGCTTAGCCGTGGCCATTTAACCTGCCAGCCGCGCATGCGCCGTTTTGCAATATGGGATGGCGTAAATCCGTCTCCTGCAAGGGCGGCGCCGCGCTGCTGGAGATTTCTTCAAGAAAAAGTACGATTCGCCACTGTGCAAACGTATCGTTTGTCGGGTAGGATGTGTCTTCAATGTCGAAGCCTATTGATTTTCGCCCTGTGATTCTTGCCGGAGGCAGCGGAACCCGCTTCTGGCCCCGTTCCCGCCGCGCCCACGCCAAGCAGGTTCTGGCGCTGGACGGCGAGCGCTCCATGATCCAGCAGACCGTCGAGCGGCTCAAGCCGCTGGCCGGGTTAGACGAAACCTGGGTCATTACCAACGAGTACCTGGCCCACGAGATCACCGACCAGTTGAAGGGCGTGCCCGCCGGGCAGATCATCCAGGAGCCGGTAGGCCGCAACACCGCCCCGGCCTGCGGACTGGCCGCCTTCCTCATCGAGCGCCAGAACCCCGACGCTGTGCTGGGCATCTTTCCTTCTGACCACGTGATCGCCGACGAGCCGCGCTTCCTGAAGGCGCTGCAACAGGGCATCGCCGTGGCCGCCTCCGGCGACAACATGGTGGTGCTGGGCATTGAGCCCACCCTCGCCGAGACTGGCTACGGTTACATCGAGGCCACCGACTACACTAGCGACGACGCCGCCCTCCACGTCCGGCGCTTCATCGAGAAGCCCAACCAGAATCGCGCCGACGAGTTCATCGCCGCCGGCAACTACTACTGGAACTCGGGCATCTTCCTGTGGTCGGCGCGCACCCTGGCCAACGCCGTTCGCGAGCACCTGCCGGAGACTGCGCCGCTGCTGGAGGCCATCGCCGCCGCTTACGGCACGCCTCAGTTTGATGAGGTCTTCCACGCCGCTTATCCCAAGTGCGAGAACATCTCCGTGGACTACGCCGTGCTGGAGCCGCGCTCGGCCAAGGGCGAGCATCTCTCTCACCTCTACTGCATCCGGGCCGATTTTTCCTGGAACGACCTCGGCTCCTGGGCCTCGCTCTACGAGTACCAACTGGAGACCCGCCTGCGCGGAGACAGCGAGGGCAATGTGACCGATACCAACGGCCACATGGCTCTGGACTCCGGCAGCAACTACATTTACAGCCCCCACAAGTTTGTGGCCCTGGTGGGCGTCGAGAACCTGGTCATCGTGGATACCAAGGATGCGCTGCTGATTGCAAGCCGCGACCACTCCCAGGATGTGGGCAAGATCGTCAAGGAACTGGGTATTGCCGGCCGCACTGAGCTGATCTGAGACTGGCCTGGAATCTGAAACCGGAAGCCAGGGGCTCGATTCTGAGGCGGAGAGTTCACATATTCCTCCAGCAAGACATTTTCAAACCTGTCTGCTGAAAGAGCCCTATGGCTGGCCGTCCATATCTTGGCAAAGATTGCTAATAATGGTACGCTTGCTTCCAGATAGCCTTTCCTGAGAGAGAAGGAGGAGAAGCGCCATGCCGACGCGCAATGTGAATTTAACCAAGGAACTCGATAGCTTCGTTCTTGCGCGGGTGGAGGCCGGGCGTTTTGAGAACGCCAGCGAGGTGGTTCGCGCCGCTCTCCGTTCTCTGGAGCGCGAGGAGCTGCTTTACGAAGCCAAGCTGGAGGCGCTGCGAGCGGCCATTGACGAGGGGGATGCAAGCGGCATTGCCGTGGGCGATGTTTTTGCGCAGGTGCGGGAGTCGCTCCATCTGGCCGCAAATCCGAGCTAGCCATGGCATTGTTGCTCTTTTCCCGCAGCGCCAAAGCAGACCTTCTGAGCATTGGCGCGTACACTCTTCAAACCTGGGGTTCGGATCAGGCGGAGCGTTACCTCGACGGCCTTGAGCGCTGCGCGAAGTTGCTTGCCGGCAATCCTTCGCTCGGCCGGCCGTGCGCCTGGATTCGCCCCGGTCTGTATCGCTTTGAAAAGGGACGCCATGTGCTTTTTTATCGGCGGCAGGAAGACGGCATCCTTGTTTCACGCATTTTGCACCAAAGTATGTTGCCGGATCAGCAGCCCTTCGAGAGCGCTCCACCGGACGCGTGAGCGCGGGAATCGGCGATAGGATAGAACGCCGCAACTTTGATTCATCCCATCTACCAGACCTCCCCTCCGCCATCCTTTATCCTTATTCTTCAGGGAGCAAGAGAACTCATCATGACCCATCCTCAAATCAAGTTCGGCACCGACGGCTGGCGCGCGGTGATCGCCGACGACTTCACCTTTGCCAATGTGCGCATCGCCGCCGAGGCCATTGCCGCTTACGTTCACGCCAAGGAAGACCCCAAGAAGGGGCTGTGCATCGGCTACGACACCCGCTTCGGCTCCAAAGCCTTTGCGCGCGCCTGCGCCGAGGTCGCGGCTGCCACCGGCATCCCGGTGATGCTGGCCAACGCCGTTACGCCGACCCCGGCGCTCAGCTTCGGCGTTCGCGAGCGCGGCGCGGCCGGCGGCATCATGATTACCAGCTCGCACAACCCGGCCCAGTGGAACGGCGTCAAGTACAAGGCCTGGTACGGCGGCTCCGGCAAGCCCTCCATCATCGCCGAAATCGAATCCTACCTGGGCAAGCCCGTGGCCCGGCCAGCGCAGCCCGCTCCCATCGAGGAGGTCGATTTCCTGCCGACGTACCTCAAGGCTATTGAGAGCTTTGCCGATCTTGACCTGATTGCAAAATCGGGCATGAAGTTCTGCGTTGACTCGATGTACGGCGCCGGGGGAACCTATATCTCCGACATCTTCACCCGCATCGGCGTCGATCACGTGCAGATTCGGGCCAATCCCGATCCGCTCTTTGGCGGCATCCATCCCGAGCCCATCGAGCCGCACATTCGGGCGCTGGGCGAGGCGACGGCGGCCAACGGCTGCGTTGCCGGCCTGTGCACCGACGGCGACGCCGACCGCATTGGCGCCACCGACGAGCACGGCGAGTTTGTCGATCCGCACAAGATTTATTCCGTCCTGCTCAGTTGGGTGCTCAAGCGCCACAACGACTGGCCGGGAGCTGTCACCCGCGCCATCAACACTACGAAAATGCTGGATCGCATCTGCGCCAAGCATGGCCGCGAGCTGATTGAGCACGGCGTCGGCTTCAAGTACGTCTGCGACTACATGCTGGAGCGCGAGATTCTGATGGGCGGCGAGGAGTCGGGCGGCATCGGCTTCCAGCGCCACCTGCCGGAGCGCGACGGCCTGCTCAATGCGCTGTTGCTGGCCAACGTGATGGCCGACGAACATAAGCCGCTGGGCCAACTGGTCGCCGATTTGCAAGCCGAGTACGGCGAACACCAGTATGGCCGCATCGATTTGCACATTCCAGAAGCGATCAAGAATGGCGCCATTGCCCGCGCGCTGGCTCTCAAGGTGGGCGACGCGGTCTTCGCGGGAATGCCTATCCTGCGCCAGCAGACCATGGATGGCGTGAAGTTCTTCCTCGGCAACCCCGAAGCGGCGACCAAGCCGAACGCCGCAGAAACCTGGCTGCTGCTGCGCGCCAGCGGGACCGAACCGCTGCTGCGCATCTACAGCGAGTCGTGCTCGAAGGAGTCGGTCGCCAAGGTGCTGGAATCCGCGCGGAAGTTTGCGATGGGCGAGTAACAGTCGTCAGTCGCGCGGGTTCACGCATCTTGTGTTCTTGTGAGGCAGGGCAGCGGAAATTATTGATTCTGCTTTGGTTAGGATAGGCGCCACGGCTTCACGGGATGTGTGGTTTTGTGTTCCCGTGAAGCGTGGTGTGGGAAGCTATTGATCTTGCAGGGGTTAAGACAGACTCCACAGTTTCACCGGCAAAAACGTAAAAAATCAAAGCGGAGCTAGCGGAGTTCGCGTAGTTAGCGGAGCTAGCGGTGCTGGGGCTGGCGGGGTGTGCCGCGCAGGACTTCTCTGATTTTGCTCAGTTATCATCTATCGATCAGTGTGTGCCAATCGAGCGCTATTTTCGGCAAACCCCAGCGGTGGCGCAGGTGCCCTGCTTGGGAACAAGGCTGGATGAAGGGGGTGGTTTCCCAAGTCTCAGAGGCGAGACCTGGGGCACCCGGCCACCTGCCTGGAAGATCGGGTACCCCCACCCCTATTTTGTACGCAAAATCCTTGTTTTCTTGAGGTTACGGGAAGGGTTGCGCCGTAAAATCCTGATAACAAAGAAGTTCCCTGCAAAATCTTCCAGGATAAGGAGTTACGTGCAGTTTCGGCCTCTGCGGGCAGCTTCCGTGCCGGGACGATGATTTGAAGAAAGACTTCTAAGGATTATTGTGCAACGAAGGGTGGAAATCATCTGCACTGGTACAGTGATCAGTGGTCAGTTTGCCCGGTTGTGGTTCATCGTCTCCCACATCTCAGAATCGAGATGTGGGCCAACCGCCCGCTCATCGCGAAAAAAACGCGATGAACGGGGCACAGCTTTTCATGGCTCATCGTGACTCTTCGGGGTTGATGTGCGGGCCACCTGCCGACGCTATTCTGATCGAATCACGGAAGGCATGTGGATAGCTTTATTTCTAGTTCTGCTTGCACCTGGAGTTATTCAATTTGTACGCAATTTCGGTGGGCGCCAGGTTAAACATCCTATCCCGTCCATCAAAACTCTCTTCGGCCCATCTGAAGAAGGCCGAATCGACGAAACCGGCACTCTTGACGAACGAGGCATCCAACAGCGGAACGTTGCCTATTATCAGGCGTATTTAATCATAGGGCCGCTCATCTTACTCGCCGTTTTTTCCCTCCTAATTCGTCGCTTCTTACAGGTACTCTTTCCACACATCGATAGAATGATGGGTATCTCCCTCTATATGCTCTACTTGTTGTATCTGCGTCTTCCCCATCAACTCATTCGCTGGCACGAGCCAGACATTGAAGAATAAGGGCAACTTTCTGATTTTTATCCTAACTCCGGAAAAACATCCCTCAGGGGCTGAAGCCCGCTTGATTTTGTTGCATTTACGGCACGACTGAAGTCGTGCCCTTTCAAAACTGGACTCTCACCACGCGCTGTTAAGTAACACGGTGGAGTCGAAAAGCCCGCGGCTAAAGCCGTTTTTGTTGCGAGACTGGTTTCAAGGGCCTGAAGTGTCTGCGTGAGAACGCCCGCAGTTTCGGCTTAGCGAGGTGTTCTGGTTAAAGTTTTCCGGCCGGTGGTTGGTTTTTGCGGCGCGCCGGGGCGAGTTTGCTGTTTTCGGTTGCAGCTCAG
>Ga0181535_10000750_pt1 | contig 46371 bp, 35 predicted proteins | sample PEATcosm2014_Bin_44_FD_119774 | JGI IMG/M metagenome (GOLD analysis project Ga0181535, IMG submission 119774) | Peatland microbial communities from MTU Mesocosm Facility, Houghton, MI, USA - PEATcosm2014_Bin17_30_metaG | ecosystem: Environmental > Terrestrial > Soil > Wetlands > Peat | place... | reverse complement strand
CCGCAGGCTGAAGGGCTTCCGCCGCATCTTCTCCAGATTCGAAAAGCTCGATGTGGTCTTCCTCGCCTTTATCAATTTCGTTTTGATCGTCGAAGCCCTTAGATAGTGTTAACACGCCCTAGACAGGACAGCCATGAACTATATCGGTATTCAGCGCCTCAGAACCCAAGTTACTTTCGCTTTGCTGCTCAGCGCGGCAATCTGGTCTGCCATCCCGGCCCAGGCACAGATCGATGAGCAGGTTACCCTTCCTGCCCGCATCACGCAGGCGATTGATGAGTCGTCCCTCGTGACGCTTCATGGCAACACGCACCCAATGGCGCAGGCCGTCTACGACCGCGGCCCCGCGCCTGTCTCCATGCCGGCCAGCCGCTTGCTGCTGGTCCTCACGCGCAGCACGCAGCAGGAAGCCGAACTCCAGACCTGGCTCCAGTCGGTGCAAGACCCTAATTCGCCCAACTACCGCAAGTGGCTCACGCCGGAACAATTCGGCAAACGTTATGGTGTCTCGGACGCCGACCTTGCGATCGTTCAAGCCTGGCTCCAAAGCCACGGGTTCACTGTCAACAAGGTCGCCAAAGGCCGCATGGCGATTGAATTCTCCGGTACCGTAGGTCAGGTCCAGACGGCCTTCCATGCCGCTCTGCACAGTTATTCGATCAACGACGAGCAGCACTGGGCCAACGCGACCGATCCACAGATTCCCTCCGCGCTTACGCCCGTCGTCGCCGGCCTCGCCGAACTGAATAACTTCGTGCCGAAGGCCCAATTCATCCGCGGACCAAGCGGCGTTTACGATGCGCAAAAGCACACCATCGCACCCGCCTATACCACCGGAAATTCCGCCAGCGGGTACTTTATCTTCCTCGGCCCGGCGGACGCGGCCACCATCTACGACACGCCCACCACCCTCAATGCGAATCTATCTGGCACAGCCTACGATGGCACCGGCGTCACCATTGGAGTCGCCGGCGACTCCAACATCGACATCACTCAGAACGCCAACTACCGTTCCACCTTCGGCCTGCCCGCCAAGGCCACCACGGTTGTGGTCGATGGCAACGATCCCGGTGAAAATGGCGATGCAATCGAGGCTTATCTCGACACACAGGTCGCCGGAGGCATCGCCCCCAACGCCAATGTGATTCTCTACACTGCCGCCGGCACCGATCTTGACTCCGGCTTGTTCCTTGCCGTTCTGCGCGCCCTCGACGACAACCAGGCGGACATCCTGAATGTGAGCTTCGGCGGTTGCGAAACCGCACTGGGAAGCTCCGGCAACCAGTACATCCTGAATCTGTGGGAACAGGCAGCGGCCCAGGGCATTTCGGTCACCGTCTCGTCGGGCGATAGCGGCTCCGCCGCATGCGACAACCTGGATACCGAGAAAGAGGCCTCGAATGGCCTGGCCGTCAATGGCCTAGCATCCACACCCTTCAATATCTCTGTCGGAGGCACTGACTACGACATTCTTTACAGCAATTTTCCAACGAGCTTTTCAACCTATGTCGATCTGACGAACACTCTGCCAAAGCATCGCAGCGCCCTCAAGTACATTCCCGAGGAGCCCTGGAACGACTCCACATTATTGAATACCGACATTGCTTCAAACTACACCGATACACAGGACATGAATATCATTGCAGGCGGCGGGGGCATCAGTTCGGTGTACCCTGTGCCCACATGGCAGGCCAGCGTCGCTTCCGGAACCGGCCGCAACCTGCCGGATGTTTCTCTGCTCGCCGGGAACGGGGTCTACGGAGCGCTTTGGGGCATCTGCACCGACCAGGACTCGAGTGGTGCGGATTGCGCTGCCGGCGCCACAGGCAACAACTTCAATCTCACCGGCGTCGGAGGCACCTCGGCCGCGGCGCCTGCATTCGCTGGAATGCTGGCGCTGGTGAAACAGCAGACCGGCAGCCGGTTGGGGCAGGCGGATGATGTTCTCTATAACCTCGCCAAGAGCAAGTATGAGGCCGTCTTCCATGACGTGACCACCGGGGACAACTCTGTCTTTTGTGCGTTGGGCTCGCCCAACTGCACGGTGGTTTCAGCATCCCTTTACGAGTACTACATGAGCGGCTACAACGCCACTGCTGGGTATGACGAAGCCAGCGGCCTGGGCAGTGTGGACACGAGCCAATTGCTGAATAACTGGGCCGGCGCGGGCCTTATCGCCACTAATTCGTCCCTCCAGCTCAATGGCGCAACCGCCGCGCTGAATATTACCCACGGCCAGAGCGTTACCGTCTCAGCAAACGTAGCCAGTTCCGGCGGAACCCCCTCGGGCAATATCGCATTGGTAGACAGCCTGAGTCCCGCAAATCAGCCGAACAGTGAAGGCATCGCGGGCTTCACGCTGACCGGCGGATCTGCCTCCGGCGCCACCAATTCCCTTCCCGGCGGCGCCTATGAGGTGTCGGCCCACTACGGCGGCAGCAGCACCTTTGCCGAAAGCGACTCCAACGCAATTCCGGTGACGGTCGGGGCGGAAAGCAGTACCACAACTGTCAAGGTCTCGGGGTATTATGATCCGGCAACGGGCAAGGCCGCGACCACTCCCTATTACGGCTTCATCTACCTGATCGATGCGCAGCCCTACGGCAACAGTGCGTCGGCAGCAAACCCGAATGGCGCCGCCACCGGCACAATCACCTTCAAGAGCGGCAGCACGACACTGGGGACGGCAGCGCTTGCCAGCGACGGCATCGCTGAGTTGCAAACCGCCTCGCTCCCTGGCGGAAGCGACAGCATCACCGCGGCTTTCCCCGGCGATGCGAGTTTTCTGGCCAGCACCAGCGCCCCCGTAGCCATCAACGTCACTCCAGCGGTCACCAGCCTGGGCACTCCCTCATCTCAGCCTTTTGACACCACTGTAGGCAGCGCAGTGACCCTCAGTGTGACTCTCACTGCCGATAGCGCCGGCGCAACGCCGACGGGCACCGTGAGCTTCATGAATGGCTCGACGGCCCTTGGATCTGTCCAACTGGTCGGTACTGCCGCCACAGCCACCGCGCCTGCCGGAGGCGCGGCGAGCTTTGCCACCACAAGTCTGCCGACTGGAACCAACAGCATTTCTGCCGTCTACAGCGGCGATGGCAATTATGGCGGCTCTACTTCGCCCTCCCTTTCGGTTTTTGTCCTGAAGGTTCAAACCTCGCTAACGATGACACCCGCGTCACCCACAGCGGTGGTCAATCAGCCACTGCAAGTCACAATCACGCCCACACCTGGTGCCGGCCTCCCATTGCCAACCGGGTCGGTGACGATGTACCTGAACAGTGCTCTCACGGCTTCGGCAAACCTTGTCAATGGAGCCGCAAGCGTCACCATACCAGCTAACACTTTGCCGCTTGGGACCGACAATATTGTTGTGGAATTCAGCGGCGATAACGATTACCAACCGGCTCAAGGCATTTTACCTGTCACGGTGAATTCCTCCGGCACAATCAAGCCGACGGTGACGGTGACAGCCCCCACTTCGGCTTTGAGTCTTCCTGTTACGGTCACAGTTTCTATAAGCGGCCCGAGCGGAGACCCGGTCCCAACGGGCTCGGTATCGCTGTCGACCATCAACTACTATCAGTATTCAATGCCGCTGACGAATGGGTCTGCAACCTTCGTGATGAATAGCGGCCTCGTATTCGGCCCAAACACTCTGACTGTCACTTATCTCGGTGACTCCAACTACACCAGTGGAAGCGGGACTGCCACCGTGAATCTCGCCACGGTGCCCTATATCACCTTTGCTCCCTATAACCCGACGATTGCGGTCAATCAGCCTCTCAATATGACCGTCACAGTCGCTACCACAGCCAACGTGGCTGCGCCGACCGGCACAATCACACTTTCAAGCGGAAACTACACCTCATCGGCGGTACAGTTGACCGCAGGGGCGGCCATCTTCACGATCCCGGCGAACTCGCTGGCCATCGGAAGCGATACCCTCACTGCCACTTATAGCGGCGATGCAAACTACCTCGCCGGCAGCAACGCTGAGACCGTCACTGTTACCGCGGCTCAGATACCCGGTCTTGCACTGACTGCTACGTCGGTAACCATCGGCCCCGGCTCAGTCAGCGGCAATACCTCGACGATCACGCTGACCCCAAGCGGAGGTTTTACCGGCAGCGTAGCTCTAACTGCTGCAGTCACTTCCAGCCCAGCTGGCGCTTCGGACACGCCCACCTTGAGCTTCGGCTCGACGAGCCCGGTTTCCATCAGCGGCACCGCCGCCGGGACGGCCACCCTTACTATCTTCACCACGGCACCATCCAGCGCGGCCCTCATTGTTCCCGCACGCCCGGGAATCCGCTGGTACAACGGCGGTGCGGCACTCGCCTGTTTCCTGCTCTTTGGCGTCTCCGCACGCCGGCGGCGCCGCTGGAGGACCATGCTGGGCCTGCTCGTCCTTCTGGCATTCCTCGCGGGCAGTGTGCTCAGTTGCGGTGGTGGCGGGAGTGGCGGCGGTGGTGGCGGCGGAAACAGCAACCCGGGCACTACGCCGGGAGCCTATACCGTGACCGTAACCGGCACTTCAGGCTCGATCACCGCGACGGGCACAGTCACCCTCACCGTGCAGTAGCCTGCAACTCTCTGGCGGCCGCACCCCTTTCCACGGGTGCGGCCCCGAGGGCCAGGTGCGGCTGTGCCCCCGATCCTGAACAGTTGAGTTCGCCCATTGTTTTCGGTTCTCTTGAGCGCAGTAGAAGCTGGTCCAAAAGGGCCCCAAAACCTAGTCTCACCACCCGTTCATTTTCAGCCGGCCGCGGCGCTGCTTCCTGCTCGTCAAGAAGCTTCCCTTTCTGGACTATAAGGACGCGTTTTAGGTTGTTTGCCGGATATTGGATGGACTTCACTGGACGTATATAGACTGTTTAGATTCAATAATTGGCTGCCCCCCAGGGATTCGAACCCCGATATGCCGCTCCAGAGGCGGCTGTCCTACCATTGAACGAGGGGGCAACAAGCGCGATACACGGCGATCCTGGAGCCACATCGGCCCGCGCCGCGGCGGGGAGCCGGGCGTCAAAAGCCAACTTGCTTATCATAAGCAGATTCCCCGCCAGGGTCAAACCCGCCAGCGGCAAACGCCTCTGATGTAGAATCGGGGCTAAGCATGGAGTTTACCCTTAATCTCGCCTGGGTGGTTCTGGCGGCGCTGATGATCTGTCTGTGGCTGCGGATTGGCCCACGCCGAGACACAGACCGGCGCTTGCAGCTCGTTGCCCTGGCGGTTCTCCTGCTGATCCTCTTTCCGGTCATCTCGGTCACCGACGACCTGCTTGCGGTCCAGAATCCCGCCGAGACCGACTCCTGCATTCGCCGGGATTACGCCATCTCCAGCGCCCACTCCATCTTTCCCGCGGTCGCCGCGCTGCCTCAGCCGTTTCTTGCCGAGCTTTCCTTCAGCTTTCTGCGCTTTGCCGCGCCGGGCCATCTCCCCGCCCCGGCGGTCGACCACCCCGGCCTGGCAGGCATCCAGAACCGGCCTCCGCCGGCCGCCTGATTCCCTGCCCTGGCCCCTCCTTCATCGTTGGCCTCCTTCTTTCCTGTGTCCGCCGTGCAGTCCACGGCGCAAAGGCTGTGTATGAAGCAATTCTTCCGATTCATGTCCGCTCCGGCAGTTGCCGCGCTGCTGGTGCTTGCGCCGGCGATGGTCCCGGCGCAGCAGAGCCTCACCTGGGATCAGGTGAAGGCGAAGTTCGAAGCCGCCAATCCCGCGCTAAAGGCCGACGCCCTCGGCGTGGATGAGATGAAAGCGGCGGAGATCACCGCGTTCCTGCGCCCCAATCCGCAGGTCGGTCTGTCCAGCGATGGATTACAGCTCGCGCCCCACACGGTGCCAGGCTTGGGCACGCACTGGCTGCCGCTCACCGGCGATCAGCTTGTGCCAAGCATCAACTACCTGCACGAACGCGAACACAAGCGCGAGTTGCGATTGCAAAGCGCCAAAGAGGGCACGCAAATCGCCGGCTCGGAGCACGAGGACCTCGAGCGCAACCTCCTCTTCGATCTGCGCTCGGCCTTTGTGCAAACCTTGCAGGCCAAGGCGGTGCTCGAACTGGCCAAGGCCGACCTGGCCTACTACGACAAGATCATCCAGATCAGCCGCGACCGCTTCCGCGCCGGCGACCTGGCCCAGATCGACCTGGATCGCATCGAGCTTTTGCGCGTCCAATATGAAACGGAGATCCAGGCGGCCATCGTGAACCTGCGCACGTCAAAGATCCAGCTTTTGCAACTGCTCAACGAACGCACCCCAGTGGAGCAGTTCGACGTGACCGGCCCGTTCGATTTCTCCGACACGCTCAAGCCGCTGGAAGACTTCCGCCAGATTGCTCTCGACGAGCGGCCCGATCTGCGCGCCGCCCTGGAGGCGGTTCAGCAGGCGAACACCAATCACAAGCTGGCCATTGCCAACGGTTCGGCCGATCCGACCTTGAGCACTTGGTACTCCTACAACCCCGCGTTCAACAACAACTTTGGCCGCTATACGCTCGGCGCCAGCGTGAACGTTCCGTTGCGCATCTTCGACCGCAACCAGGGCGAGAAGCAGCGCACGCAAATCGATATCGGGCGCAATCAACAGTTGACCGAAGCCACGCGGGCGCAGGTCTTCAGCGACGTCGACTCGGCCTACACGCAGGTGGAGAGCAGCGTGGCTCTGCTCCGGCCCTATAAGGCGCAGTACAAGGACCAGGCGCTGCGCGTCCGCGACACGGTGACCTACTCCTACCAGCACGGCGGCGCCTCGCTCATGGACTTTCTGAACGCCCAGAGCGATTATCGGGCCGTCGAACTGGCCTATGTACAATTGATTGGCTCTTATCTGACGGCCGCCGGACAACTGAATCTTGCTGTGGGACGCGAGGTAATCCAATGATTTCGTATTCTTTTCTGAAGCAACATCCCAAGGCATGGCTGGCTCTGGGCCTGGCCGCATCGGCGGGCCTGATTCTATCCGGCTGCAAAGGCAAGGAGCAGGGCGATGGCGCGCCGCCGGCAAACCAGCCGGTGATCCAGGTGGCCGACATGAACCTGATCACCATCGACAGCAAGGATGTGGCCAAGTTTCCGCTTTCGGCCGCGGGTCAGATCGAGTCCGCTTCCGAGCTGACGGCCACCGGCACCGTCTTTCCCGACATCTCGCGCGAGGTTCCGGTGATCTCGATGGCGAATGGGCGCGTGGTCGATATCAAGGCACGCCTCGACGACAATGTGAAGAAGGGCCAGTTGCTGCTCAAGGTCCAGAGCCCCGATATCACCAACGCCTTCGATACCTATCTCAAGGCGGCCAACGACGAGCACATGGCCGAAAAGGCCTACCTTCGCGCCGACGATCTCTTCAAGCATGGCGCCATCTCCCAGGCCATGCTGGAGGCTGCCGAGGACAGCGAGAAGGACGCCAAGGCCGACCTGACCGCGGCGGAAGAGCAGTTGAAGACCCTGGGCGTGGACAAGAGCCATCCCAGCAGCGTGGCGAATGTCTACGCGCCCATCTCCGGCGTGATCGTGGCCCAGAACGTGACCAATGCGGCAGCCGCCGGCGTCAATCTTTCCGGCTCGGCCACGGCCTTCACCATCGCCGATCTGTCCGTGGTGTGGATCGTCTGCGATGTCTACGAGAACGACATTCCCAAGCTGCAACTGGGCCAGGAAGCGAAGATCAAACTGAATGCCTTTCCCGACCGCCCGCTGACCGGTCGCATCTCCGACATCGGCCCCATCCTCGATCCCTCGCTGCGCACCGCCAAGGTCCGCATCGAGGTGCACAATCCCGGCTTCCTCAAGCTGGGCATGTTCGGCACGGCAACCTTCACCGGCAAGACGAAAGAAACCCGCACGGTCGTTCCGGCCGATGCCGTGCTCCATCTGCACGATCGCGATTGGGTCTATTTGCCAGCGGGCGGAAATCAGTTCAAGCGCACAGAAGTCCACACCGGCAAGATGCTCGACGGCAACCGCCAGGAGATTCTTTCCGGCCTCACACCCGGCCAGCAAGTGGTCACCAACGCACTGTTGCTTGAAACCGCTGGTAACCAGTAAATGATTCGTTCGCTCGTCGATTTCGCGCTGAAAAACCGTTGGCTTGTCCTCGGGGGCACGCTCGTCCTCATCGCGTGGGGCATCATCTCATTCCGGGCGCTGCCCGTCGAGGCCTACCCCGACGTCGCCAACAACTACGTGCAGATCATCACCCAGTGGCCGGGCCGCTCGGCCGAAGAGATCGAGCGCCAGGTGACCGTGCCGATCGAGATCCAGATGGCCGGCATCCCTCACCTCACCCATCTGCGCTCGCAGACGCTGGCCGGCCTCTCCAGCCTGATGCTCATCTTCGACGACGACTCCACCAGCGACGTGAACCGCGAACACGTGCTGGAGCGGCTCAATCAGGTGAGCCTGCCTGCCAATCTCGTTCCCCAGATGGGCACCGACTGGAGCCCCGTTGGCCAAATCTACTGGTACACGCTGGAAAGCACCAATCCCGCCTACGACGTAATGGAGAAGAAGTCGCTGGAAGACTGGTTCCTCGAGAAATCCTTCAAGGGCGTCAACGGCGTGGTGGATGTTTCCAGCTTCGGCGGGCCGACCAAGGAGTACCAGATCAAGCTCGACCCGGAGAAGCTGGTCTCCTATGGTCTTTCCATCGGCCAGATCGAGCAGCAGCTCGCCAACAACAATACCAACGGCGGCGGCAGCTTCATCGAGCAGGGCGCGCAGCAGATCAATGTCCAGTCGCTGGGCCTCTACAGCAGTGTGCAGGACATCGAAAACACCGTCGTCAAGACCCAGAACGGCGCGGCCATCCAGATCAAGGACATCGCCACCGTCGCGCAGGGGCCCAAGATCCGCCTGGGACAGATCGGCCGCGCCACTCACAGGCCCGACGGCACCATCGTCGACAATCCCGACACCGTCGAGGGCATTGTCCTGCTCCAGAAAGGCACCGACTCCGATCCCGTCCTGCTAGGGATTCACGAGGAGGTGAAGAAGCTCAACGACAGCATCCTGCCCAAGGGCGTCAAGGTCGTTTCCTTCCTCGACCGTTCCGATCTGGTCAAATACACGGTTGAAACCGTCGAGCACAACTTGACCGAGGGCATGATCCTGGTCTCGATCATTCTCTTTCTCTTCCTGGGCAATATCCGCGGCGCCGTCATCGTCGCCCTCACCATTCCCTTCGCGCTTCTCTTCGCCTCCATCTGCCTCGACCTCAGCCATATTCCCGCCAACCTGCTCTCGCTGGGCGCGCTGGACTTCGGCATGGTCGTCGACGGCTCGGTCATCATGATCGAGAACATGGTGCGCCACCTCGCCCAGAAGGACGACACGCGCACCGCGGCGCAAAAGATTCGCGACGCCGCCCACGAAGTGCTGCGCCCGGTCTTCTTCGCCCGCGGCATCATCATCACCTCCTACCTGCCCATCTTCACCTTGCAGGCCGTCGAAGGCCGCCTCTTCAAGCCCATGGCCTGGACCGTCTGCTTCGCCCTGCTGGGTGCGCTGGTCTTCGCCATCGCCGTCGCGCCGGTGATGGCCAGCCTGCTCTTCCGCAAGGGCGCCAAGGAATGGCAGAACCCCATCATGCAGTGGCTCACCGGCCACTATCGCACCGCCGTGCGCGCCGCCATCGTGCATCGCAACGTGACCCTCGGCGTCTGCAGCGTTCTCTTTGCCATCGCCATCTATCTCACCGTCGGCGGTCCCATCGGCTCGGAGTTCCTGCCTCACCTCGACGAAGGCTCCATCTGGGTGCGCGGCACGCTTCCGCCCAGCGAAGGCCCCACCTCCAGCATCGACTTCACCAACAAGGCCCGCCTGGTCATGGCCTCGTTCCCCGAAGTGACGCAGGTGGTCAGCCAGACCGGCCGTCCCGACGACGGCACCGATACCGCCGGCTTCTTCAACACCGAATACTTCGTCGATCTCAAGCGCAAGGAGCAGTGGCGCCCCGTCTTCCACCAGAACAAGGAAGAACTGATCGCCGCCATGGACAAGGAACTCTCGCGCTTTCCCGGCGTCCTCTGGAACTACTCCCAGCCCATCAGCGACAACATGGAGGAAGCCGTCTCCGGCGTGAAGGGCGAACTGGCCGTCAAGCTCTACGGCGACGATCTGCGCACGCTGGAGAAACGAGCCGAAGAGATTCAGTCTCAGATGGCCTCGGTCAAGGGAATCGAGGATTTGGGCATCTTCCGCATCGTCGGCCAGCCCAACCTCAACTTCAAGGTCGACCGCAGGGCCGCCGCGCGCTGGGGCATCAACGTGGCCGATATTCAGGACGCCGTGCAGACCGCCGTCGGCGCCAACGCGGTCACGCAAGTGCAGCAGGGCGAGGCGCGCTACGACGTGACGCTGCGCTATCAGCAGCCCTTCCGCGACACCCGCGAAGCCATTGCCAACGTCCGCTTGCTTGCGCCTTCGGGCGAGCGGGTCTCCCTGGCCCAGTTGACCAAAGTCTCCACCGACGACGGCGCCGAGGAGATCAACCGCGAGGGCGGGCAGCGCTTTATCGCGATCAAGTATTCGGTGCGCGGGCGCGACCTGGGCTCTACCGTCGAGGAAGCCATCGCCAAGGTCAACAAGAACGTCCTGCTCCCGGCAGGCTACCACCTGGAGTGGGCCGGCGAGTACGAAAGTCAGAAGCGCGCCAACAAGCGCATGGCCATCGTCGTTCCGGTCACCGTGCTGGCCATCTTCCTCATCCTCTACACCATGTTCCGCTCGTACAAGTGGGCCACGCTCATTCTGGTCAGCGTCATCATGGCTTCCATCGGAGGACCGCTCGCGCTCTTCCTCACCCACACCAACTTCTCGGTCTCATCGGCCGTGGGCTTCCTGGCGCTCTTCGGCGTCTCGGTGGAGACGGGCGTCATCATGATCGAGTTCATCAACCAGTTGCGCGCGCGGCGCAAGGGCATGGAGGTCTCCACCGAGGAGCACATCGTGGAAGCCGCCGTCGAGGGCGCCGTCCTCCGCCTGCGTCCGGTGATGATGACCATGCTGGTGGCCACGCTGGGCCTGTTGCCGGCCGCGCTCTCTCACGCCATCGGCTCCGACTCGCAACGGCCCTTCGCCATCGTCATTGTCGGCGGGCTGCTGGCCAACCTCGTGATCGGCGTCTTCCTGCTGCCCACCCTTTATGTCTGGATCGCCCGCGAGGACGACGTGCTGCCAGCCGTCGAAACCACCGAAGACTTCTAAGCCTCTGACCACAGTTGACGGTTCAACTTGGGGTGCCCCAGGTCCCGCTTTGGGGACCTGGGACCGGAGGGCGCTCTCCTGCTTCGCGCGAGATCACGCAAGGTCGAAGCGGTCAAGGTCCATCACCTTGCTCCAGGCCGCGACAAAGTCCCGCACAAACTCGTGCTGCCCGTCGCTGCTCGCATAGACTTCAGCGATGGCCCGGAGCTGGGAGTTCGAACCGAAGACAAGATCGACGACGGTGCCGGTCCACTTGAGATTCCCGGTCGCCCGATCGCGCCCCTCCAACACGCCCTCCGATGCAGCGGACTTCTGCCACTTCGTGTTCATGTCGAGAAGATTCACGAAGAAATCGTTGGTCAATGCTTCGGGCCACTTGGTGAAAACGCCATGCTTGGACTGCCTGAAGTTCGCATTCAGCGCGCGCAGGCCGCCAATCAGAACCGTCATCTCGGGAGCGGTCAGCGTCAGCAGGTTTGCCTTGTCCACCAGCAGTTCAGCCTCCGATCCCTCGAACCCCTTCCTGAGGTAATTGCGGAACCCGTCCGCGGCCGGCTCCAGCACGGCAAACGAGTGCACATCGGTCTGCTCCTGGGATGCATCCGTGCGCCCTGGAGAGAAGGGAACCTTCACGTCGTGGCCGGCTTTCTTTGCAGCTTCCTCGACGGCTGCGCACCCGCCCAGTACGATCAGGTCAGCCAGAGAGACCTTCTTCTCACCGGCCTGGTTGCCATTGAAATCCTTCTGGATCGCCTCCAGCGTCTGAAGAATCTTGGCCAGTTTGGCCGGCTCGTTCACTTCCCAATCCTTTTGCGGTTCGAGGCGAATGCGCGCCCCGTTGGCCCCGCCGCGCTTGTCGCTGCCGCGGAACGTTGAAGCCGACGCCCAGGCCGTCGTGACCAGGTGGGAAATGGAAAGTCCAGAAGCCAGGATCTTCGCCTTCAGGACGGCAATCTCCTCGTCCCCGATCAATTCATAATCCACTGCGGGAACGGGGTCCTGCCAAATCAGCGGCTCCTTGGGAACCAGCGGGCCAAGATACCGCGCGACCGGCCCCATGTCGCGGTGCGTCAGCTTGAACCACGCGCGGGCAAAGACATCCGCGAATTCATCCGGATGCTCGTAAAAGCGCCGTGCGATCTTTTTGTATTCCGGGTCGGCGAGCAGGGAAAGATCCGTGGTCAGCATGGAGGGCGCGTGACGCTTGGACGGGTCGAAGGCATCGGGCGCCGTGCCTGCGCCTGCATCGCCCTTCGGCTTCCACTGATATGCGCCGGCCGGGCTCGTGGTCAGTTCCCACTCATACTTAAACAAGTTCTCGAAGTAGTCGTTACTCCACTTCGTCGGCGTGGAGGTCCAGATGACTTCGAGGCCGCTGGTGATGGTATCCTTGCCAACGCCGGTGCCGTAGCTGTTTTTCCAGCCCAACCCCTGCTCCTCGATCGGAGCGGCCTCTGGCTCAGGCCCTACATGGCTGGCAGGCGCTGCGCCGTGGGTCTTGCCGAAGGTGTGGCCGCCCGCAATCAGCGCCACCGTCTCTTCGTCATTCATCGCCATGCGGCTGAACGTCTCGCGGATTCCCTTCACTGCCGAGAGCGGATCGTGATTGCGGTTGGGGCCTTCCGGATTCACGTAGATCAGGCCCATCTCGGTGGCGGCGAGTGGATTTGCGAGTTCCTCGGCAGGCCTGTGGGCCAGCCAGGCTTTCTCGTTACCCCAGTTCACGTCCTCCTCCGGCTCCCAGATGTCCACGCGCCCGCCGCCGAAACCGAAGGTCTTCAATCCCATCGAATCCAGCGCCACGGTGCCAGCGAGAACGATCAGGTCGGCCCAGGAAAGCTTCCGGCCGTACTTCTGCTTGATCGGCCAGATCAACCGGCGCGCCTTGTCGAGGCTCACGTTGTCCGGCCAACTGTTGAGGGGAGCAAATCGCTGCGCTCCGGCACCCGCGCCGCCGCGGCCATCGTCGATACGATAGGTGCCTGCGCTATGCCACGCCATGCGGATGAAGAACGGCCCATAGTGGCCGTAGTCCGCGGGCCACCACTCCTGCGAGGTCGTCATCAGGGCACGGAGGTCCTTGATTACGGCCTCCAGGTCGAGGCTCTTGAACTCCTCGGCGTAGTTGAACGCCTCGCCCATGGGATTGGACAGTTGCGAGTGCTGGCGCAGAATCTTCAGGTTCAGTTGATTGGGCCACCAGTTTGCGTTCGTTGAGCTTCCAGCCGCTGTGTGATTCAGAGCGCCACTCGAGAACGGGCACTTTGTTTCTTCTGACATGATTCTCTCCTTCGGAGCGCCGCCAGTCGTGTCAGGCGTTCAGACATGGGTGCGGCTCCTTGGTTTCCGTTTGAATGATCCGATTGAATCTTCTGTCTCAACGTAGGTCTTCGGTATCCGGTTTGCGAGGCACAGGTCAATTTCCCGGTGCCATCATACGCCCATTTCATAAAGCTAGCCGCTCTGCAACGATAAGTGAAATCAATTGTTTCTACGATGACGATTGTTCTACTCTATGATGGAATCGAACAGAATCCAACGGGACGGCAGATGAATCTACAGGAACTTCGTTATCTGGCAGCCGTGGCCGAGCACCGCCATTTTGGCCGCGCCGCCGAGGCTTGCAACGTGAGCCAGCCGACACTGAGCAGCCAAATCCGCAAGCTGGAGGACGAGCTCGGCGTCACTCTGGTGGAGCGGACCAACAAGCGCGTGGACATGACGCCGGTGGGCGGCCAGATTCTGCTCCATGCGCAGCGCGCGCTGGCCGAAACCGGGCAGATGGAGGCCGTGGCGCGGGCCGCGCGGGACCCTTTGGTGGGGCCGCTGAAGCTGGGCGTGATTCCCACCCTCGCTCCCTACCTGATGCCGTTGATTCTGAAACCGCTGCGCCAGTCCTATCCGGGGCTGACCATCGAGCTGTGGGAAGATCAGACCCGCTCGCTAATCGACGGCCTGCGCAACCACCGCCTGGACGCGGCGCTGCTCGCCACGGCGCCCGACGCGCCCGAGATCACTGAGATTGCGCTCTTCAATGAGCCCCTGCTGGCCGCTCTGCCTCCCGATCACCGGCTGGCCACGGCGGGAACCGTGAAGGAAGAAGATCTGGCCGGGGAACTGCTGGTCCTTGCCGAAGGCCACTGCCTGGCCAACCATGCATTAGCCGCCTGCGGCGGCAAAAGCTCGCCGCCAAAGAACGGATTGCAGGGCGGAATGCAGGCCGCGACCCTGGAGACGCTGGTGAACCTGGTGGCTGCCGGCTATGGAGCCACGCTGATTCCAGCCCTGGCCGCCGGCTCGCTAGGCCAGCGCGGCATTGCCGTGCGGCCTTTGGCCGGCCATTCCTTCAGAACCATCCGCCTGGCCAGCCGGCCAGGATTTCCCCGCCCGCAGGCCCTCCGCGCTCTGGAGAAAGTGATCCGGAAGGCCATCCGGCCGCATGAGTAAGCAACGGGCGCCCAGGCCTCGATGCTGAGACCTTGAAACCCCCTCTGTCGCGTCCTTTACTCCTCGCGCAACACTTCCAGCGGCCTTAGCCCGAGAATCCGGTAACTCGCGATCCAGCCCGTGGCCGTGGCCAGCACCGCCGTCCCCAGCAGCGCAACGAGGGTTGCGGTCCACTCGATATGGAAGTTCACTTCGAGCTTGTGCAACAGCACCCGCGTCAGCAGATTGGCAAAGACCACGCCGACCGATCCGGCCAGCAGCCCGAGTACGCTGAACTCGACGCTGAAGGTGCGCACAATCCGCATCCGCGTGGCGCCCAGCGTCTTCAGCACCACCGCCTCCCGCATCCGGCGGAAGCGCGTACTGGCAATGCTCGAGGCCAGAATCGTCAGCCCGGCAAAGATCGAGAATCCCGCCAGAAAACGCACCACAAACGTGATCTGATCGACGACGCTCTCAATCCGCGTGAGCACATCGGCCAGATTGATCACCGTCACCGTGGGATAAGCGGCAAAGAGCGCCCGCTCCATCGCCGCCACCTGTTTGGGATCGACGTGCGCCCCGCCGTACCACGTGGCCGGTTGATCCTTGAGCTGGCCGGAGGGCAGCACAAATTCGACCCGCGAGCCCAGGTGCTGTCCGTCGCCCCGGTAAATCGCGGCAACCTTCAGCGCCCGCACTTGGCCGCCCACTTCCAACTCCACCGCCGAGCCCACGCCCAGGTGCAGCCGCTGGGCCACGCCTTCGCCTATGGCCATCCCGGCCGCGTCCGCATCATTCCACCATTTGCCCTGCGTCACCTTGTCGCCTGCCGGCGGCGCATCGGCCCAGCTCAACTCGGCATGTTCCAGCATCCGGCGCGGAAAATGCTGGCCTTTCAGCTGATCCAGAGGCTTGCCGTTGAGCGAAACAAAACGGCCCTGCACCACCGGCATCAGGTCCAGCGCCTGGTTCACGCCCGGCTGATGCGCAAAGAATTCCTTCACCCCGGCGACCTCGTCGGTGGTCACATCCACCAGGAAGATATTGGGCAGCTTGGGCGAAGCGGTCTCGCGCAGATCGCGCAGGAGAGCCGCCTGCATCAGATAAACCGCCAGGATGAGCATCACGCCCGTTCCCAGCGCCGCCAGCACCGCGGCCGACTGGTTGCCCGGCCGGTAAAGATTGGCCAGCCCGTGGCGCAGCGACGAAGGCAGCCGCAGCCGCACGCGGTTCAGCACAAAGCGCAGCGTCCGTAGCGCAACCCACGCCAGCAGCAACAGAACCAGCAGCGCGCCCGCGAACAGGAAGGCAAACCAGCCGCCGACCTTGGCCGAGTCGGAGAGCGCCCAGGCGATGCCGCCCAGCGCCGCAATCACCACGATCGAGAGTGCCAGTTGCAGCCGCCGCGCCCACCAGCGCGCAAACCACGCGCCGATGCCCTCCGGTCCCTGCTCCACCAGCCTGCGCAACACCAGCACCGGGCGCACCGCGCGCACGTCCAGCAGCGGCGGTAGGCAAAACAGCAGCGTGGTCAGCAGTCCCGTGCCCAGCCCGGCCGCAATCGACCGCCAGGGAAATTCGAGCGTGGCGTGAACCGGCAGCAGCTTGCCGAAGACCGCCGGCAGCGCGGCCATCACGCCCACGCCGGCGGCCACGCCCAAAATGCCTCCGGCCAGCCCCAGCCCCAGCGTCTGCAAAAGGAAGATGCGCAGCAGATCGGCCGAGCCCGCGCCCACGGCCTTCAAAATGGCCAGCATGTCCATGCGCTGTTCCAGGTGGGCATGCATCGCCATGGCCACGCCGATCGCCCCCAGCACCATCGCCACCAGGCAGATCAGGCTCAGGATCGCGGTCGAGTTGTCCAGCCCCTGGGTGAGCGCGGGATTGCCTTCCCGAAAATCCATCACCTGCGCGTCGGGCAGCGCCGCCTCCAGTTGCTTGCGCACCGCCGCCGCATCGGCTCCGGCAGAAGCGCCCGTGGGCTGCTTGTCCGGCAGCTTGACCAGCAGGCGCTCGCTCACCCGGCTGCCCGGCGCCAGCAGGCCGGTGCGCTTGAGCGCCGCCTGGGAGATCATCACCCGCGGCCCCATGCCCACGCCGGCCGTGATGCGATCCGGCTCCTGCTTCAACATCGCCGCAATCCTGAAGCTTCGGCCGCCCAGCCGCAGCGTCTGGCCCACCCGCGCATTCAGGCGAATCAGAAACTCCTCGGCCACCACCGCCGAGTCGCCGTCCAGGGCCTGCTGCAAACTCATCGCCGGCTCCAGCTCGGCGCTCCCATAGTAGGGATACTCCGTGGGATCGACGGCCTTGAGCGAAACCAGCAGCGGCACCGGGTCAGGCGGCGCGGAAGCCATCGAAATGGTCTCCGTCACCCAGGTCGAACGCATTCCCGGCTGCAGGATTGCCGCAACCTTGGTCTTTTCCTCGGCCGTGGGCTCGTGAAAGATGCGCGCGCTCAAGTCCCCTGCCATCAACGACCTGGATTCAGTACTTAAAGTCCTCCTGAAGTTCTCGCTGAAGCCGCGTACGCCCACCAGCGCGGCAACGCCCACCGCTACCGACAGCACCACAAAGCCGAACTTGCCCGGCGCGGACTTCAGGTCCCGCCAGCCGATGGCCCCGGCGCGCTTCCAGCCCAACGCACGCTTAGCCATTCTGCGCCTGCTCCGCCACCGCGGCCGTAAAGGGCAGCGTATCTTCCACCACCATCCCGTCTTTCAACACGATCTTGCGATCCGCGCGGCTGGCCACCTCCGGGTCGTGCGTCACCAGCACCAGCGTCGTTCCGGCCCGCTTGTTCCGCTCCAGCAACAGGTCCAGCACCAGCCGCCCGTTGGCCGAGTCCAGGTTGCCCGTGGGCTCGTCGGCCATCACGATGGGCGGCTCCACCACGAAGGCCCGCGCCAGGGCCACGCGCTGCTGTTCGCCGCCGGAGAGCTGCACCGGGTAGTGGTCCACGCGCTCCGCCAGACCCACTTCGTCCAGCAGCTTCCGCGCCTGCTTCAATCCGCTTCCGTCCACGTTCAGTTCATACGGCAGCAGTACGTTTTCCAGGGCCGTCAGCGTGGCGATCAGTTGGTAGGACTGGAAAACAAAGCCGATCTTGGTGCCGCGCACCGACGCCAGCTCCGCCTCGGCCAGGTTGTGGATCGGAACCCCATCGAGCCAGATTTCGCCGCTGCTGGGCGTATCGAGCCCCGCCAACAGGCCCAGCAGCGTGCTCTTTCCGCTGCCGCTGGCGCCCACAATGGCCACAAACTGGCCGGCGGGAATGGTGAGCGAGATTCCCTTCAGAATCTCAATCCGCCGCGCGCCGTTCTGAATCCACTTCTTCGCGTCCCGAACCTCAATCACTCGCCCGCCTCCAAGTCCCTATTCCCTGTTCCCTGTTCCCGTTCCCTGCACTTCGCTACACTGTTTCTGTGGACGTTCGCCGCTCGCTGATCGTTTCTTTTTTGCTGATGCTTCTGGCCGGCCCTCTGGCGGCAGCCAGCCGCCCCTTGCTGGTCTGCTATGGCGACAGCATCACCGCCGGCTATGGCTTGCAAACCGGCCAGGCCTTTCCCGACGCCCTGCAGCGCGACCTGGACCGCCGCGGCTACCACTATGAAGTTTCAAATCAGGGCACCAGCGGCGCCACCACCAAGGACGCGGTCGCCGGCCTGCGCTCCATCCTGCAAATGCACCCCGCCATCGTGATCGTCGAATTTGGCGGCAACGACGGCCTGCGCGGTCTGCCGCCGGCCGAGACCCGCCGCAACCTCGACCAGGTGCTGACCGCTCTCGAAAACGCGCACATCAAGATCCTGTTCGCCGGCATCACTCTCCCGCCCAACTACGGCAACGACTACATCCGGCAATTCGAGCAGGTCTTCCGCGACCTGGCTCAAAAACACCGCGCCGCCTTCGTGCCCATGCTCTACAAAGACCTGATCCACGTGCCCGGCACGATCCAGCCCGACGGCATCCATCCCACCGCCAAAGGCTCCGAGATCATCGCGCGGACGCTGCTGCCGGCTCTCTTGCCGCTGCTGCGGTAAGGGAATAGGGAGTAGGGAATAGGGAATAGGAAAAACAGTCCCGTGCCCCCTCCTTGCGGCTTTCTTCTGCCGCAAGGGTGGGATGGAACAGAACACTTTGTCCTTTGCAGCCAGTAGAGGCTAGGATCTCTACTGGGCCATCTGTTCCCTGTTCCCTGTTCCCTGCCTCACCCCATCACTACGACCGGCTGAAACAGCGTTCCCGCCACGCGCTTGGCAACCCCCACCAGCTCGCGCTGCCCGGCAAAGACTTTGACCAGCGGCGCACGGGAAAACTCCGGCAGATTGGCCTGCGCGCCGTTGCGCAGACGCCCCAAAGCCACCGCATCGCCGGTAACGGAAGGCATCTCCGGCAAAAGATTGCGCGGATGGAGACACAGCCTCTCGAGCGCTTCCATGTTTCCTGCCAAAACAGCAAGCTCCTCCAGCGTATGCGCCTCGTCAAGCGTGAAAACGCCGGCCTGGGTCCGCCGCAACTGGCTCAAATGCGCCCCGCAGCCCAAATCCTGGCCCAGTTCGTGGGCCACCGAGCGCACATATCCGCCCGCGCTGATGCTCATTGTGAAGCTGGCCTCGGCGTCCTCCAGCGCTGCGATCTCAAAGGAAGCAATACGGACGGTAGCCGGCTTGAGTTCCACCGGCTTGCCCTCGCGGGCCAGTTTGTAGGCGGGCTTGCCGCCGATCTTTTTCGCGGAGAAGGACGGCGGCATCTGCTGCATCTCGCCGTGGAAGCGGGCAGCCGCCTCTCGGATTCGCTCCAGTGTCAGTGGGGGGTCCAAAACCGCGCAGCGGTCCGGCCCAGCGGCCTCGCCCTCGGCGTCATAGGTGTCGGTCGCAAATCCGAAGCGGATCGCTCCGGAATAGCTCTTTTCGGCGGAGGAAAAATATTGCGCCAGGCGGGTAAACTTGCCCAGCAGCAAAGGCAGCACGCCGGTCGCCATGGGGTCCAGCGTGCCCAGGTGGCCGATGGAGCGCTCACCGGTGATCTTGCGCAGCTTTCCCACCACGTCGTGGCTGGTCATGCCGCCTGGTTTGTCGATGACTAGAAGCCCATTCACCTCACTACTCTAGCCGAAGGGGGGCACTGCTCACAGCGTGCCCAATCACACGGTATCCAGTCACAGCCCGCCAGAGTTGGACTGCCGCACTAGCGAGAGGAACTCCGCCCGCGTCTCTTTCTGGCGGAAGCAGCCCACCATGGCCGAGGTCACCGTGGAGGAGTGCTGCTTCTCGATGCCGCGCATCATCATGCACAGGTGCCGCGCCTCCACAACCACGCCCACGCCCTGCGGCTGGATCGCCGACTCGATCGCGTCGGCAATCTGCCGGGTCAGCCGCTCCTGCACCTGAAGCCGCCGCGCAAAGACCTCGATCAGGCGCGGAATCTTGCTGAGCCCGATGACCTTTCCCTTGGGGATATAGGCCACGTGCACCTTGCCGAAAAAGGGCAGCATGTGATGCTCGCAGAGCGAGAACATCTCGATGTCCTTGACGATGACCATCTCGTCGTAGTCCACGTCGAAGAGCGCCCCGCGCAAAATCCTGGTGGGGTCCTCGTCGTAGCCCTTGGTCAAAAAGGCCATGGATTTTTCCACGCGGGCCGGTGTCGCCAGCAATCCGTCGCGGCTGGGGTCCTCGCCCAGCCGGCTCAGAATCTCGCGATACATCTCCTGGGTGCTGAACTCGCTCAGCCCTTCGTCAATTCCAACTGCCCTGCGAACGGACTTGCTCACTGCAATCGGCTGCGCCATGGTCCTCATCCTCCCGCCCTGGGGAATAGGGCGAACTCTGCTTTTGGTTCAACAATCTGTCCTTCTGTGCAGCCGATGAAAGCCCGTCATCCTGAGCGGCCAATGAAAGTCTGTCATCCTGAGCGGAGCCTGGCGCGTACTTTGCGCCAGGCGCAGTCGAAGGACCTGCGGTTGTCTTCGTCGCTCCTCAAGCCCACTCAAAACAGCAACTCACTCGCCAAAACACTGGAAGAAGTTGTTCTCCGTCTCTTCCACGCGCACAGACTCCAACTCGCCGGCCGGCAGTGCGTCCTTCAACAATCCGAAGACCGTCCTACAAAGATTCTCCGTGGTCGGCACCCGATTCACAAACAGCGGATCGAGATTCAGATTGGTGTGATCAAACCGGTCGATCGCGCGGGCTCTCACCGCTTCGTCCAGCGCCACCAGATTCACCACCATGCCGGTCTGCGCATCCACCGCTCCGCCCACCAGCACCTCGACCACGTAGTTGTGCCCGTGGCCGTGGGGATTGTTGCACTTGCCATACGCCGCCCGGTTCTCCTCGGCTGAAAGCTCATCCGAGTGCAGCCGGTGGCTGGCGCTGAGCATGTAGCGGCGGCCAAAATAAGCCTTCACGCTTCACCTCGGTATTCGGCAAAGATCTCCGGCGTCTCGTAGACCCTGACACAGCTGAGCCGCGCGCCTCCCGCCCCGGCAATCGCCGGCTCCAGCCGCTTCCAGGCCGAAATCGCGATGTTCTCCGTGGTCGGAATCAGCTTTCCCTCGGCGAACTCCGGCGTCTCCAGGTTCAGGTGGCGATGATCGTAGGCGGCCAGCACCTCGCGCTCGATCGCGTCCTTCAACCACTTCAAATCGACCACAAAGCCGGTCACCGGGTCGGGCTCGCCGGCCACCGTAACCTCCAGCGTGTAGTTGTGCCCGTGGCCGTTCCGATTCGCGCAGCGTCCAAAGACCTGCTCGTTCTTCTCCGCCGGCCAGGCCGGGTCCCAGTAGTAGTGCGAAGCGGAAAAGGTAGCCCGCCGCGTGAGAAAGATCATTCTGTTCCCTCACTGGAGAAGATGATCGAGCCCTGGCAAAGGCTTCATGCGATGCAGAGCTGATTTCACATCATCAAAACAGCCGCCAGTCCCACCGCAGGGGTTCAACCCGCGTAGCTGCGTCCCTTCCAGCTTACCTGCTTCAGCACTTTGTGCTGAAACCAGCTCCGGTAGAGCAGCACCACAAAGAGCGGCAATCCCACGGGCGCGAGGGCGCAATCCACAAAGGGGAAGTTGGACTTGGCCACGCGCGCGTAGAACCGGACCAGCGTGCGTACCCACAGCAGCGCCAGCACCCATCCGGCGCCAAGCCACTGCAACGAGTGCACGGCAAAGCGCGCATTCCACAGCACCGCCGTCAGCACCGGCAGCCCGACCAGCAGCGCAATATCGAGCGCCCGCCAAAGCGCCAGCGCCAGCGAGTTGTCGAAGAGCAGCGCCAGATTCTTGGTCCAGCCCTCGATCAGGTCCGCCGTCGTGCGATACATGCGCGTGGCCACCTGCTCCTCGGCATAGCGGAAGCGCAGCCCCACCTTGCGCCGCTTGGCCAGGAAAGCCAGTTCCACGTCTTCGAGCACCTTCTCTGCGACGCTGGCGTGGCCGCCCACGCGCCGGTATGCCTCCCGCTCCACCAGAAGAAACTGTCCGTTGGCCGCGGCGATGCGCTGGTTCGGGTCGGAAACCTTGGCGGGCGGATAGGCCAGCGCCAGCTCGCAAAAGACCAGCGGCATCAGCGACCGCTGCCAGAGCCCGCTCACGATCTGCCGCGGCGAATAGCTCAACATGCCCACTTTGTGCCGCGTCGCCTCATGCATCGCCCGGCGCATGCTGCCCGGTTCGTGAATCGTGTCCGCGTCGGTAAACAGCAGCCAGCGGCCGCGCGCCTTTCTGGCCGCGGTCCAGATCGCGTTGGCCTTCCCGGTCCAACCCGGCTCCAGGGCGCAAGCCTCTTCCACCGTGACCCCGGCAAATCCGCGCGCAATCTCCGCCGTCCGGTCGGTCGAGTGATCGTCCACCACCACCAGGTCCCAGTCCTTGCCCAGCTCGAAGATCTCCTCCGACTGGCTCACCAGCGAGCGCAGGCACTCTGCGATGCACGCCTCCTCGTTGCGCGCCGGAACGACGACCGTCAGTTCGATCAATTGCTCTGGTTCCGGCTGGTCGAAGACCGTTCCCACGGCCCATCCCCATGCTCCCGGCGCCGCAACCGCCTCGCCCGGCTCAGAGAGCCCAAGCACAGGTTTCCAACCGCCAGTCCCCGCCGCTCCGCTCGCCGCCGGCTTCTCGTTCCCCATCGCGCCTCGCCCTTTCGTTCGTCCTGCTCGCTCCGTATTATAAGGATGTGCGCTTCCCTCGTTACCTCGTCTTCCTTCTTCTGCTGCCGCTGACCCTCACGCCGGGTTGCGACCGCGGCGTGCATCCCGCTCAAACCGGCCAGGCAGCTCCCGACTTCACCGTCTCCGACGGCACCAGCACCGTTCATCTGGCCAGCTACCGCGGCCGGGTTGTCCTGCTCAACTTCTGGGCCACCTGGTGCGAGCCCTGCGTGGTGGAGATGCCCTCGCTGCTCGATCTTCATCACGAACAGCCCGATCTGGCCATCCTCGCCGTCAGCATCGACGACGACCCCGACGCCTACAGCCGCTTTCTCACCCGCCGCCATGTGGATCTGATCACGGTCCGCGACCCCGGCGAGTCCGCCGCCAAGCTCTACCACACCGAGATGTGGCCGGAGACCTATGTCATCGACCGGCGCGGCGTCATCCGGCGCAAATTCGTCGGCGCCCAGGACTGGTCCAGCCCCGAGGTGCGCGCGTTTCTCAAGAGCCTGTAAACCGGTCTGCCGGCCGGAAAAGCCTTCGGTCTTGCTATCATTCCCCATATGACCACAGTGGATATTCTCTTCCGCTACACCACCCCGCCCACTGAGTCCGCGCTGCTCGCGCTGGCCGGGACAAAGGACGTCTACGGCATCCGCAGCCTCCGCTTCGACCGCGAGGCCCGCACCCTGCGTGTGGAGTACGACGCCACCCGGCTCAACGCCGCCGCCGTCGCCAGCCTCGTCCGCCAGGCCGGCCTCGAAATCGCGGAGGAAGTGCCCTTGGCTTCCGCGCCGCCCGCCGCGGAATTGGCCCCGGCAACCTGACCTGCGGCCGGGCCTCCCAGCCAGCGGCCTTTGCTCGCCAGCATGGGGAGACAGAACTTCCCTGCCGGAAGGTAGAATTGCGCCGGCCGAAAAACCCTGATAATCTGTCTTTGGTCCTGTTCGGGACTACCGTGTGCGCCCGTAGCTCAGCTGGATAGAGCGACTGACTACGAATCAGTAGGTCGGGAGTTCGAATCTCTCCGGGCGCACCATTGAATTCTCGGAATTTACAATCGTCTGCGGCCCTTGGGCCGCTTTCGTTTTTTTGCGGGCGATTCTCAAGCGTGCCCGCTTGAGAGAGAATCGAATGCCCTCTCGATCGATCTGTCTTCCCGCTGCCGCTCACAGCTCCTGGTAGACGATTCCCGCCTCCGCGAACATCCGCTGCGCCAACTCGCACTCGACCTTCCAATGTTCAGGCGTTGCCCCGCGCACCGTGATGACCTTCGCGATCCCGGCCTGGATGAGCAGTGCGGCGCACTGCGGGCAGGGGCAGAAGGTGACATAGGCAATCGCGCCCATCAGCCGATGACCGTTGCGGGCTGCCGCCGCGATGGCGTTGGCTTCCGCGTGAACGATCAGCTTCAGCTTGATCTCCCGCTGCTTCAGCCGATCGTCGTCGGCGATTCCCCGCGGAAAGCCATTGAACCCTTCCGAAAGCTGAGCGTGGTCGGAATCCGCGATGACGCACCCCACCTTTGTCGAAGGGTCCTTTGACCAGGAACTGACCAGCGCAGCCATTTCAAGAAATTTCTTATCCCATCCGTTCATCCGGTCCTCGCGTACTCTCTTTTGCCACCTGGATTCCCTTGTGCCGGGAGCAATATCCCGGCACAAAGGCCAAACGGCGCTTTCCTGCCGCTCAAGCCACTAAGGCTTGAATTCTCCGGTGGTTTCAACCTCCAAGGTAGCCTGCACGGGCAGTTTGTCGCTCGATCCGCCGGCCAGCACCCGCACCGGCTCTTTTTCCACCCGCCAGGCATGGCGCACCGCGTCCCAATAAGCCAGATCGCGCGGCTTCAGTTCCAGCGTCACATCCCGCTCGACGCCGGCCTCGAGCCGCACCCGCTTGAATCCCTTCAACTCCAGCTTGGGCCGGTCGACGGCCGAGCCCAAATGCTGCACATAGAGCTGGACCACTTCGTCGCCGGCGCGCTTGCCCGTATTCTTCACCTTCACCGTCACCCGCACCGCGCCCTCGGCGGCAACCTTGGTCGCGCTCAGGCTGAGCCCTTCATAGGCAAAGCTGGTGTAGCTGAGCCCGTAGCCGAAGGGGTAAAGCGGCTTCTGGGTGCTGTAGAGGTAGGTGCGCCCGTGCAGCAGGTTGTAGTCCAGGATGGGCAGCAACTGGTCGTCGCCCGTGGGCCAGGTCTGGGTGAGTCGCCCGGCCGGCGAGTAGTCGCCAAAAAGCACGTCCGCCAGGCCGTGGCCCTCCTCTTCGCTGTTATGGGTGATGTGTACGATGGCCGGAAGATTCTGCTGGCTCCAGACGATGGCATAGGGAAAGCTGGCCCGCAGAACTTCGATGGTCTTGGGATTGGCGGCAAAGACCTGCTTCACCAATGCCTCCTGCTCCAGCACAATGGTCTTGCGGTCCACGGCTTCCTTGCCATTCGAGGGCGTGGGGCACTGCTCCCATCCGGCATTGCACTCCGGATGGTTGCCCACCACAACAATCGCCACATCGGCCTTCTTGGCCAGCGCCGCGGCCTGCGCCGGGTCGGAGCCGTCGGAGAACAGCACCTTGACCCCCTTGCCTGCGGCATCGCGAATCCCTTCCAGAGTGCTCACCGCGTAAGGCGGCGTTCCGCTATACCAATCCAGCAGCACCTGGTCCGCCCACGGCCCGATCACGGCGATGGACTTCAGTTTGGCCCTGTCCAGAGGCAGCGTGTTGGCTTCGTTCTTGAGCAGCACGACAGACTCGTCGGTGGCCAGCCGCGCCAGAGCTTTGCTTGAATCCCGTTCCCAGGGCGGAAGCTGGCCGTCGGCCTCGCGTCCAATCCGGCCGTACGGGTCCACTCCCGGCGCGTCGAACTCGCCCAGCCGCAGAAAGACGCGCAGCTCGTTGTGCAGCGCGGCATCCATATCCGCCTCAGTCAACAGGCCATCTTTCAGAGCCTTGCGTAGGTCGTCGATGTAGCTATCGAGAAAGTTGTTGACGCCCGCTTTGACCGCCGCCGCTACGCCCTGCTCCTTGTTGGGAAAGCTCTTGTGCGCGCTGACCAGCAGCCCCAGTGCGCCGCCGTCGGAGCAGATCAGGCCATCGTTGCCCCACTCCTTGATCATCACGTCTTTCAGCACCGGATGAATCAGCATCGGCGTGCCGTTCCAGGAGTTGTAGGCGGCCATCACGGCCCGCGAGCCGCCTTCTTCAAAGCCCATGCGGAAAGGCACGGAGTAGTACTCGCGGAAGAGCCGTTCGTCGAAATCCGAAGAGGTATAGGCGCGGCCGTTCTCATTCTCGTTGGCCAAAAAGTGCTTCATCAGCGAGGCGGCCTGCCAGTGCTTCGGATCGGGCCCTTGCAGCCCCTGGGCAAAAGCCACGGTCAGCGTTCCCACCAGGAACGGGTCCTCGCCATAGGACTCCTCCGTGCGGCCCCAGCGCGGATCGCGGCTCAGGTCGGCATTGGGTGCGCGGATCACCACCCCGCCCCGGTCATACTCCTGGCTCTGATAGTCGTAGCGGGCCTCGTAGCCTTCCAGCGTGGCGATCTTCTTCAGCAACTCCGGGTCCCATGTGGCGCCCAACCCCTTTTCCTGGGGAAAGGTGGTGGTGGGCAGTGGCAGCCTGCCCCGGCCGCCCCAGCCGCCCGGCCCGCCCAGAGCCAGGCCGTGCAACCCCTCCACCTGGCCGGAGAAGGCAATCCCCAGGCGGGCAATCTTCGGATGGTCCGACATCAGCGTGAGCTTTTCTTCCACGGTCAGCCGGCCCAACAGGTCGCTAATGCGCTGGTCGTCGCTCAGCTGGGGGTCCCGAAACGGATAATCCGCCTGCGCGCAAGCCGCTCGCGCCAACCCCGCCGCAAGCACCGCTCCAACCATCCAACCTGCCAAAATGCCCGTCCATCGCCGCATACGCATCGCCTTTGCCTCCTGGTCTCGAAAAACGAAGATTACCACAGCGGAACCGTACCTTGCCCTCAGGTAAATCGCTTAAGGGTGTTTGCCCGCCGCAAACGAAAAGAGCGGAGCGCTCTTGCGCTCCGCTCTCGATACCGCATCCTCTTCCGGCCTTCAATAAAGGCGGAAATTGACCTCGACTGTAATGGTTACCGGCACCGGCGTCTTGCCGTCTTTCATCGCCGGCCTGAACTTGTATTTGCGCACCGCTTCCAGGGCCTTTTCATCCAGTCCCATGCCCAGCGCGCGCACCACGCGCGGGTTGATTGGATTCCCCTGCGCATCGACGATCAGCGAGATCAGGCAAATGCCCTGGTATTTGGCCCGGCGCGCCTCGTCGGAGAATTCCGCCTCCACACTGTTCAGAGGCACCGGCGCCGACACCGCACCGCCAACCTGGTACATTCCACCGCCGGCTCCGCCGCCATATCCCGGTCCATATCCGTTGCCGGTTCCCGAGCCCAAACCGCCGCCGCGCCCGGTGCCCATGCCACCGCCCGAGCCCTGGCCGTTCGAGCCCAGCCGGACGTTCGCCGACCGCGTCACGCCCACCATGGGCAGATTCGGATTGTCGGGCAGCATGATGTTCTTCTGCACGTCGATGGCCGACTCCATCTCCAGCTTGGCCTTGTCCACAACCGGAACCTGCGGAGGCGTAATCGGGTTCTTCTCGATCTTGGGCAGCTTGCCTTTGATGGGATCGATCAGGCTATGGTCGCCGCCGCCGCCGCCACCGCCGTTGGCCTTGTCGGCCTTGGTCGCCGGAGGCTGCCACAGGCTCATGTCGACGTCGGTCTTGTGCTCGTTCTGGTTCACCACGGCAACGATCTTCCGCACGCCGAGGAACAGCAAGATGGCCAAGATGGACAGATTGATGGTGGTGGAGAAACCGATAGCCCAGGGATTGGGCTTCACCGCCATCCGGTCCGGAACCGGAATCGGCGTCGAGGTCAGCACCAGCGGAGGAAGTTTGCGCGGAAAGAGAGCGTCGTGGATACTCTCGTACAGCTCCACCCAGATGGGCTTTTCTTCCAGGGCAATCCCGAACAGAGGGTTCAATGCGAAGTCGTCCACACCAGTGGCCGCGCCGGTTTGGGAATCCGTGTCTGGCTGCATGAGTATGTCGTTTGCCATAGTTGCTGCTGGCCCTGTAAACGTTCCCTGACCGGTTTCCTCGCCGGAAGGGAGCCTGCGTTCGTCCCGGCTCATGATCTCATTATGCGCGGCCACGATCGCCTTTGTCTCGGCACCGGCAGTCCCAGAATCCACGGGACCGAAGTTTAGAGTCACAGATTCAGGCATGCACAAGGCTCCAACAACTATAGACGGTCAAAGCCCGGGGTGGTTACCTAAAAATTCTCACGCGCGTCCTTTACACTAACCTCTGAACCAGTTCGCACCATCCCAGGGAGAGACGATGTCCTCAGCGCCGGAATTGAAGGCGACCCTTACCTTACCGCAAACCAGCTTTCCGATGAAGGCCAATCTGCCCCAGAATGAGCCGCTTCGGCTGGCCCGCTGGGCCTCGCTCCGGCTCTATGAGGAGCTGCGCAAGGCCGGCCGCGGCCGCCCCGCCTACCTGCTCCACGACGGCCCGCCCTACGCCAACGGCCCCATTCACCTGGGCCACGCGCTCAACAAGGGGCTCAAGGACTTCGTCGTCAAGTCAAAGACCATGGCTGGCTTCGACGCGCCCTACGTCCCCGGCTACGACTGCCACGGCCTGCCCATCGAGATCAAGGTGGACGAGCATCTGGGCCGCAAAAAGCTCGAAATGCCCGTGCCCGCGGTGCTGGACGCCTGCCGCGCCTACGCGCAGAAATACGTCGACCTGCAAACCTCGCAGTTTGAGCGCATTGGCTGCCTGGGCCGCTGGGACCAGCCTTACAAAACGATGGCCCGCGACTACGAGGCCCGCACCCTCGAGGCCTTCTACGGCTTTCTCGAAAAAGGCTTCGTCTATCGCGGCCTCAAGCCGGTTTACTGGTGCATCCACGACCGCACCGCCCTGGCCGAGGCCGAGGTCGAGTACGACATGCACACCAGCCCCTCGGTCTACGTGCGCTATCGGCTCACCTCCGACGCCGAGGCAATCGCACCCGCACTGGCCGGACGCGAGGTCTACACCATCATCTGGACCACCACCCCCTGGACCTTGCCCGCGTCCCTGGCCGTGGCCTTCCATCCCGACTTCGAGTACGTCGCGCTGGAAGCCGGCGACCGCCCCGACGCTCCGGTCTACATTGTGGCCGCCGAACTGGCCGCCACGGTCGCCACCGCTTGCCAACTCGACGCGCCCGCCGAACTGGCCCGCTTCAAAGGCAGCGTCCTCGAGCGCTCCACCTACAAGCACCCCTTCCTCGAGCGCAGCGTGCTGGGCGTGCTGGCCACCTACGTCACCGCCGACACGGGCACCGGCGCGGTCCATACCGCACCCGCCCACGGCGCCGACGACTTTTATACCGGCCAGCGCTACGGCCTCGACCCCATCTGCCGCGTGGACGCCGCGGGCCGCGTCCATGTGGACCCCGCGGCCTGGCCTATGGCCGCACCGCCCGCCTTTGAAGGCAAAAAGGTGTGGGACGCGAACCCCATCATCGTGGCCATGCTCGAGGAGTCCGGCGCGCTGCTGGCTTCCGCCGACCTGAAGCACTCCTATCCGCATTGCTGGCGCTGCCACCATCCGGTCATCTACCGCGCCACCGAGCAGTGGTTCATCGGCCTGGAAACCCCGGTCGAGCGCCAGGACGGCTCCAAAACCACATTTCGTCAGTTGGCGATCGAAGAGATCGACAAGGTGGTCTGGGACCCGGCCTGGGGCAAGGAGCGGATCACCAACATGATCGCCACCCGCCCCGACTGGTGCATCAGCCGCCAGCGCATCTGGGGCGTGCCCATCGCCGTCTTCCTGTGCGAAAGCTGCAACCAGCCGATCGTCGACCCGGCGCTCAACCGCACCATCGTGGACCTCTTCGAGCGCGAAGGCGTCCAGGCCTGGCACACCACCGACGCGGCCGACCTGCTTCCGGGCCATCCCGCCTGCGCCCACTGCGGCGGCACGGGCTTCCGCAAGGAAACCGACATTCTCGATGTCTGGTTCGACTCCGGAACCAGTTGGTTCGCCGTCGCCGAGTCCGATCCGGATTTGAAGACGGCCTATACCTCTTTCCAAAACGGCGAAGGCACCGAAGTCTTGTATTTGGAGGGCGGCGATCAACACCGCGGCTGGTTCCACTCTTCCCTGCTTACCTCGGTCGCCTTGCGCGGCCACGCGCCCTATTCGCACGTTTCCACTGCCGGATGGACTCTCGACGAGCAGGGACGCGCAATGTCGAAGTCGCTCGGCAACGGCGTCGATCCGGTGGATATCGCCAACCGCCTGGGCGGCGAAATCGTCCGCCTCTGGGTGGCCTCGGTCGATTTCCGCGAGGACATGGCCGCCAGCGAAAACCTGATGCAGCGTTGCGCCGACATCTATCGCAAGCTGCGCAACACCTTTCGCTTCCTGCTCGGCAACCTCAACGGCTTCGATCCGGTACGCGACCGCATTCCCGAGGCGGAGCTTCTGCCGCTGGACCGCTACATGCTGGCCCGCACCCGCGATCTGACGGAAAAGGTGCGCGACTGGTATGCGGCCTTCGAATTCCATCGCGTCTACCACGCGGTGAACGAGTTCGCCATCGTGGACCTGAGTTCGTTCTATCTCGACGTGCTCAAGGACCGCATGTACACCTTCGCCCCGACGAGCCTGGAGCGCCGCTCCGCGCAGACCGTGCTGTGGAAAATCACCGAGGCGTTGGTGCGGCTGGTCGCGCCCATCCTCAGCTTCACCGCCGACGAGGTCTGGGAGTATCTGCCCGCCGTCGAAGGCCGCGAGATCAGCGTTCACCTCGCGCAATTCCCGAAACCAGAGGAAATCTTCTCCGCAGACCCCGCACCGCTATTGGAAGAGTGGAAGCAGATCTTCGAGGTGCGCGACCAGGCGCTTCGCGTGCTCGAAGAAGCCCGCCAGGCCAAGCACATCGGCAAGGGCCTCGAAGCCGAGCTTGAAATCGCCGCTGCGGGCGAGCAGCTTGCGCTCCTGCAGCGCCACGCCGCCGGTCTGAAGGAGATCGTCAACGTCTCCCGTGTCACCGTGGTCGAAGGCGCGGAACTGCAAGTCACCGCGCTTCCCGCCACCGGCCACAAGTGCGCCCGCTGCTGGAACTTCATGCCCGAGGTCGCGAACTACGGCATCTGGCAGAACGTCTGCACCCGTTGCTCCGATGCGCTGACCGAAATGAAGATCGCACCGCCGCAGACCACGGAATAGCAGCTTGCCGAGGCAAGTTGGATCGAAAATGCTCCGTGCCCCATCCTTTTCGCGTTCTTTGCGAAAAGGATGGGAAACCACAACCCTCAACCGGAACGCTCTTCGTAAGTAGGCTGTCTAATGAAATTCGCCGTGCCTCGCCGCCTGCCCTGGCTGCTCGCCATCTCCGCGGCAATCGTCTTTGCCGACCGCCTCACCAAGACCCTGGTCGCGGCGCGCATCCCCATGGGCTCTTCGATTCCGGTGATTCCCCACTTCCTGCGCATCTCGCACTGGACCAACGAGGGCGCGGCCTTCTCGCTCCTGGCCAACTCGGCCTCGCCCAACGTCGTCCGCTGGGCCCTGGCTACCTTTGGCTGCTGCCTGCTGCTCGGTGTCCTCATCGCCCTGGTCCGGCTGGGCAACCGTTTCACCCTCATCACCGTCGCCCTCGCCTTCGTCTTGGGCGGAGCGCTCGGCAACGTCCACGACCGCATCCTCTACGGCTCGGTCGTCGACTTCATCGAGGTCCACATCTTCGGCTATCACTGGCCGGACTTCAACGTAGCCGATTCCGCGATCGTCACCGGCGCCTGCCTGCTGCTGCTCGATTCCCTGCTGCCCACAAAAAACTCCGGCGCAACGGCTTCTCAACTTCACGAGGATTGAATGAAGATTCCCTGTTCTACTCGATTGGTACGTTCGGCGCTCGCGGCATCGGCCGCCATCGCCTGCCTTTTCCTGGCGCCCGCGCTTCACGCCCAACGCCTTCCCTCGACCGTCCAGCCCGAGCGCTACACGCTCGCCCTCGCGCCCGACCTCAAGGCCGCGACCTTCTCCGGCGTTGAGTCGATCGACGTCACCCTCGCCGAGCCCACGGATCGCATCGCCCTCAACGCCGCCGAGATCGCCTTCCAAAGCGTGACCGTGACCGCCAGCGGCAAGGAGCAGAAGGCCAGCGTCGCCCTCGACAAGGAAAAGGAACAGGCCACCTTCACCTTCCCTGAAATACTCCCCGCGGGCAAAGCTACGCTCTCCATCTCCTACACCGGCATCCTCAACAACGAGCTGCGCGGCTTCTATCTCTCCAAAACCGCCCGGCGCAACTACGCCGTCACCCAGTTCGAGCCCACCGACGCGCGCCGCGCCTTCCCCTCCTTTGACGAGCCGGCCTTCAAGGCCACCTATGACGTTTCGCTGGTGGTGGACAGCGCCGATACCGCCATCTCCAACGGTCCCATCGTCTCGGATACGCCCGGCCCCGTCGCCGGCAAGCACACGCTCAAGTTCCTCACCACGCCCAAAATGTCCACCTACCTGGTGGCCTTCCTGGTCGGCGACTTCCAGTGCAGCGCGGGCAGCTCGGACGGCGTAGCCATTCGCGTCTGCTCCACGCCCGACAAGGTGTCCCTCACGCCCTACGGCGTCGAGATCGCCAAGCACGTGCTCCACTACTACAACAACTACTTCGGCATCCCCTATCCGCTCAAGAAGCTCGACCTCATTGCCCTGCCCGACTTCGAGGCCGGCGCCATGGAAAACTTCGGCGCCATCACCTATCGCGAGACCGATCTGCTCATCGATCCCAAGACAGCTTCGGTCGGCGCAAAGAAGGAAGTGGCCATCGTCATTGCCCACGAGATGGCTCACCAGTGGTTCGGCGATCTGGTGACCATGCAGTGGTGGGACAACCTCTGGCTCAACGAGGGCTTTGCCACCTGGATGGAAACCAAGGCCGTGGCCGAGATGCATCCGGAGTGGAATATGGATGAGATGGTGGCCTCGGTCGAGGACGATACGCTCAACCTGGACGCGCAGCCCACCACACGCGCTATCCGCGCCAAGGCCGAGACGCCCGACGAGATCAACCAGATGTTCGACGGCATCGCCTACGGCAAGGCCGGCGCCGTGCTACTCGCGGTGGAGAACTACCTGGGCGATGAAACCTTCCGCCAGGGCGTGCACAACTATCTGGCCGCCCACAGCTACTCGAATGCCACCGCCGAGGACTTCTGGAGCGCGCAGACAGCCACCAGCCACAAGCCCGTGGACAAAATCATGGAGAGCCTGGTGGCCCAGCCCGGCGAGCCCATTCTCACGCTCGGCGAACCGGCCAACGGCAAGGTCTCTGTCGAGCAGAAGCGATTCTTCCTGAGTCCCTCCATCCAGCCCGACCCCGCGCAAAAGTGGACCCTCCCCGTCTGCTTCAAAACCGCAAAGGCCGAGGACTGCCAGCTTCTCACTCCCTCCGATTCCACATTGAAGACCCCTTCCACCGGACTCTTCTTCGCCAATGCCGGCGGCAAGGGCTACTATCGCAGCGCCTATCCGGCCAGCGTTTACGCGGCCCTGGTGGCCAACGTCGAAACCGCCCTCACGCCCGCCGAGCGCATCAGCCTGCTCGGCGACGAGTGGGCGCAGGTGCGCGCTCACAAAACTACCGTGGGCGACTATCTGAGCCTCGTCGCCGCCGTCAAAGCCGACTCCGATGCGGAGGTGGTAAGTGCAGCCACGGGAGGCGTTGGCGCGGCCTACTCGCGCGTGGCGTCCAATGCCGAAGAAAGAGCGACGCTCGCGGCCTGGATTCGCGCCACCTTTGCCCCCGAGTATGCCCGCCTCGGCGCCCCGTCTGAAAGCGATTCGCCCAACACGAGCGAACTGCGCGCCCAGCTCTTCGCCCTCCTCGGCTACTACGGCAAGGACCCCGCTGTCCTCGCCCAGGCTCGCCAGATTACCGCGAAATATCTCAGCGATCCCGCCTCGGTGGATCCCACGCTGGGGCAGACCGCCCTGGCCATCGCCGCCCGCAACGGCGACGCGGCGCTCTTCGATCGGTTGCAGCAGGTCGCCGAGAACTCGACCAATCCCGAGTTCCAGGTGGGCGCATTGCGGCTGCTGGCCGAGTTCCAGGACCCGGCTCTGGTGCAGCGTTCCCTCGATTACGCAATCGGCGGCAAGGTCCGCAACCAGGACGCGGCCATCCAGTTCGCCATCCCGTTGCAGGCAGAAGAAACCCGCGACCAGGCATGGAAGTACATCCAGAGCCATTGGGACAAGGTCCAGGCCCAGTTGACCACCGAAATGGGCGCCGTGCTGGTCAGCTCCACGAGCAGCTTCTGCTCCGCCACGGGCCGCGACGAGGTGAAGGACTTTTTCGCGACCCATAAGGTGGCTGCCGCCGATCTGGCGCTCAAGCACGCCATCGAACACATCGACGGCTGCATCGAGTTGCGCACGCTGCAGGAACCGAATCTCAAACAGTGGCTGGCTGCCCAGCCCAGGCCGTAGTAACGTTTGGAGTAAACAATTCTGGGGCCGTTCAACCCGCGTTGGCCGGTCCCGCACACTCTGTACAGTGCGGCAAACGATGAAAGCTCGATCGCGCACCTCCATCCGGCTCGGTACACCCATCTTCGCCTGCGCCTTCCTCTTCGTCTGCCTCTTCCACCCGCGCCCGGCACAATCGCAGGACGCATCTTCAAAATCCCTGCCAAAGGACCCGGTCATGACCAGGCATGCAAAAGGAACCTTCGAGGTAAAAACCACGCCACAACCCGCGGATGACGCCACCGCAGGCACAGCCATCGGCCGTTTCGCGCTCGACAAGCACTTCCATGGCGATCTTGAAGCCACCAGCAAGGGCGAAATGCTCGGCATCGGCGACCCGGCCAAGGCTAATGCCGGCTATGTGGCCATCGAGCAGGTCACGGGAACCCTGCACGGCCGCACCGGCTCCTTCGCGCTCCAGCACATCGGCAAAATGGATCACGGCAATTACAAGCTCATCGTCGCCGTTGTGCCCGGCTCCGGCACGGGAGAGCTCGAAGGCATCGCCGGAACCTTCAACATCACGGTCGCTGCCGGCAAGCACACCTACGACTTCGAATACACTTTGTCCGAATCCGGGCGGTAGATTGCATGCTCATGGACGTTGGACCGCCAACTCGCTGCGATGACATCGCCTTTGACATCGGCTAGAGCGGTTCTCCCATTGCTATACTCTGAGGCCATGCTGCCGAGTGGCTTTTTCCTCAAGAAAAAGCCACCTTGCACAGAGCTTGCAAGGGTAGGTGTGTGGGAGAACCGCTCTAACATGCATCGGAATCCAAGCTATAAAAAAATAATAACTTGAAAACAATCCTGTTGACATCGGCCGCACCCGATGCCAGAATGCAGCCAGATTCAAAGGGCTCTTCCCCAGACCCGCGGGCATTCAATACCCGGTCGCGGGCTATTTCTGAATATCGTCACCAGCCGGAGCGCGCGAATGGCCGATAAACCTGCCCTGTCACCCGATTTTTGCCTTCATGTCGTCGTTAACTCGACGCCAAAACCAAGCCAATGGAAGCCGCTGGCTGACACGCCGTCGACGAAGACCTTGTTTGATCTGGGAGTTGTTGATGCGCTTACGTCGTCGGTTTTTGTAGCGGGCGTCAAGGCTCGCATCTTTCCCTGGCACATTGACGATTCAAACGTTACGTCTGCTCCCGGAACGACCCTGCAGGCCGCTGCCAATTCGGTGCAGAACAATGCCTTCTAAGCGGCTTGTCTTACTCCTCCTTGTGTGCTGCGCCGCCGCGAGGCCGGCGGAGATTAGCTTCAAACTCACGGGCACAGCCGAGGCCGATCGAACGGCGCCGAATGCGGTGTACGTGGATTACACCGGATCCTTGGCTCCTGGCCCCAACCCTTTCCTGACGCCATCGAGTTGGAAGGTGTTTTGGAGCGTCAAGTCCAATCCCGCGATTCATGCCGCGAATGTTGCCTCGGTCGAACCCGATGCTGCCAGTCAGAAGATCCGGCTGCTCCTCGATGGAGACGTTCCGCCAGCCGGGGCTTCCTGGTCGGTGTTATTCAATCCCGCCGGTCCTCCCTACGTCCTTCCCCAGGTGATTGCCGGCACGCCCACCAGGGAAGAAGCCGCCCCAGAGCCGCAAGCGGGCGCTCCCGCCGGCCCCGTGGCGCATGTGCCCGCAAAGACGAAGAAAAGTTGCGATAGCACCGACGCTAAGCAGAAGCCGATGTTTTGCCCCGCTGCTTCGGGGCAACCCCCGGATGTCACTTTGACTGCCAGCTTTTTGGCAGCGGGGGGCACAAAGCCGATCTACACCCTTGTGCTGAAGGGCACGCTGCAAGAGAACGGGACCTTCCTGGGCTTCCACCCCGGCGTCTCGACCGATTTCGAGATCAACCAGAACCTCAAGCCTCCGGTCAACAGCACGACCTTCGATCCGGACTCGATCACCGCCGGACTCTCTTTCGTCCGCGTAATTCCGATGCTCTACTCCCCTCCGCCTCAAGGTCAGCCTGCCCACGATCATCTGCTTTACGGCGTCAAGCTGCAGTTGGGCGTGCCAAACTTCGAATTCAGCACCTCAGATCCATCGAGCAGCATCATCTTCAACCCCGCCGCCACGTTTGTATTGACTTCCTGGCAACCCACGAAACACTCGTATGTCACGTTCTATCCATTCCTGGCGCTCGAAACGGGCGAGAATCTGAGCAAGCCGGCCAAGATTGAGAAAATTCCGGTCAACCTGTCCAGTTACAATGCCATTCTGCGCGGGGTTCTTGGAACGGATGCTGCTCTGGTGACCGTATCTCCTGACGACAAGGGGAAGGGAGGCATGGTGAACACCTTCTCCCTGACCGGGTCGTACAGGGTTCGTCTGCCGGCGTTCGATGAGCCTGAAGTCCGCACATTGCATCAGGTGACGACGGTCGATCTGACCACGAAGGCGCGGCACTGGGTTGAAGGCGACATCAACTTTGCGCCATGGAGTTTCAAATACCTGGCAATCACCGGCAAGTATCAATATGGCGAGCTTCCTCCCCTGTTCAAACTCCTCGATCACAGCTTTACGATCGGGCTAACCTTGCAGGCAAGCCAATCCAAGTAAGAGGCAATGCCCCCGGCGCTCAAGTCGGCAGAGCGCCGGGGGCGCCGGTCCTTGGCTGAGGTGCAGGAGTCTCGGTCTTCAAGTCGGCTCTGCGGTTGAGGCGTTCCCTTGCCCGCACGCACTGGCTCGAATCTGCCCACCCCGATTCGATACCATAGGTTTATGCCCCAATTCGCTCCTGGCCAGACCCTGCTCATCGACGCCGACGATACCTTGTGGGAAAACAATATCTACTTCGAGAGGGCCATCGCCGCCTTCATCGGTTATCTGAATCACCACAAATACACGCCCGCCGAGGTGCGCAAGACCCTGAACGCCGTCGAGCGCGAAACCATCCTCGCCCACGGCTACGGCCTCTCCAGCTTTACCCGCTCGCTGGTCGCCTGCTTCGAGCGCCTCAGTCCCGCGCCGATGACCGAAGAAAAGACCCGGCGCATTCTGGGCTTCGCGCGCTCCATCGCCGAGCAGGAGATCGAGCTGCTCCCCGCCGTGGAAGAGACACTGGCCGAGCTGGCCACGCGCCACCGGCTCATCCTCATGACCAAGGGCAACCGCGCCGAGCAGGCCGACAAGTTCGCCCGCTCCGGGCTCTCCAGCTACTTCTCCGCCGTCGAAATTCCCAAGGAAAAGGACCCGCCCGCCTACCGCGAAGTCATCCGCCGGCACGAACTCGCGCCGCACACAAGCTGGATGATCGGCAACAGCATCAAGAGCGATATCAATCCCGCTCTCGCCGCCGGCCTGCACGCGGTCTTCCTCTTCCACAAAGATACCTGGGTGCTGGAACACGCCGAGATCGTCCCCGCGCCCGATGGCCAGCAGCTCATCGAACTCGATTCCTTCGCCAAGCTCGTAGATATCTTTTAGCTCTTCCGCGTTCGGTCAACCCTGCTGAGCACCTGTCCGGCAGGCAGGATTTCCAACCGGTCGATCGATACAAGACGCTTCAACAGGCCGTTCAGATACGTCGAACTGAGCGGCCCCCAGCCTTCGCCGTCGAGTCCATGCACGTTCAGGAGGAGCCATCCTCCCGGCGATGCCAGAAAATCGTTGACCTGCTGCTCCACAAAGTTGTCGCAGTTGCCCGGTCCCGATGAAAAGCATCCTAGGCGAACCGGAGCCTCGAACGCGGGGATGCGATTGATCGGGCTATCTCCCTGTGTTCGAACTGCCCGGACCTTCGCCAGGGCGAAGCTGTCCAACTCCGGAGTCGAGGCATTGTAAGCAAAGTTATATACGGCTCGCTCTGCCTGGAATCCATCCAGATGCGTCTGGAAATAGTCGATGCATTTGGCGATGTCCTCTTTCGCCGCTTCCAGGGGCAGTTCCGTAAGATTCCGGTGATCCCACGAATGAGGCATCACTTCATGGCCTCTTCGCCGGAGCGCGTTCCAATCGTCGAAATCCCCCAGGACAAACGGCGCGATATAGGCATCGGCCGGCTTATGGCCCGGCAGATGAGCGGATGCGATGACGTTCAGGCATGCGCGCAAATTGAATCGCTCGTAGATCTCCGCAATCTGATAAAACGACTTCTTGAACCCATCGTCGAAGCTCAATGTGAGGATATGGGTCCTCTGCAGTTGAGCAAAGGCGTCTATGCCGGAACTTGCCGCAAGCGCACAAGCAGCGGTTCCCTTCAAAAAGTGCCTGCGCTGCATCGATTCGTCCTTCCCTGAAACCAACCCGAAACCGGATCGTATCACTTTTGCAAGAGCGGCGATTCGCCAGCGCCTCTGGATGGCATGGAATCGATCGCCGGTGTATTGGCGCTTGCGCCCTGCTGGAGGGCTCGTCGCCAGCCCTGCCCGCACCCTGGGCAATCGCATTTGAAATGCAAGCAGGAAATGAAGGGAATATGCTTGGGAAAATGCGTAAAAACTCGATTGCAAGCAGGCCTTTCCTGACAAATGTTTTCCGCAATCTGATTGGCACCTTCCCTGCAACGATCCAAATGCGATTGCCCTGCTGCCCGCACCCTGCTCCCTTGACGCGCCCCCCGCGCCTCTGCTCTACTTTCTTCAACGTTCATGCACACGGCCAGCGCCAACGCGAAGCTCCTCCCGGTGATTCGTGCCGTCGTGCCCATTCCCGCAATGCGAATTTACGGACCCAACCTACGCGCGGGAAGCGAAGCCTGACGAACCGGATTCAGCAGTAGAGCAGCACACAGGCCACCACCCGCAAACGCGGCTGGTGGTTTTTGATGATTCGGCGCATTTTTCCAGCTCTTTTCATTCAGATAAGGAGAAATCTCTTGGAATCCGTCACCCTGACCAGCATCCAGGCAGCACGCGCGCGCATCGGCGAGGCCATCCACTGCTCGCCCTGCCATCTCTCGCACCATCTCTCCGAGATGACCGGCCTGCCCCTGCACCTGAAGCTGGAAAACCTGCAACGCACCGGCTCCTTCAAGGAGCGCGGCGCGCTGAACAAGCTGCTCACCCTGGGCAAGGCGGAACGGGAGCGCGGCGTGATCGCGGCCAGCGCCGGCAATCACGCCCAGGGCGTCGCCTTCCACGCCAACGCGCTCGGCATCCGCGCCCAGATCGTCATGCCGCTGGCCACGCCGCAGGTGAAGGTCGCCGCAACCCGCGGCTACGGCGCCGAGGTCATCCTGTACGGCGCCAGCTACGACGAAGCCTGCGAAGAGGCTCTGCGCCGCCGCGTCGAGGAGGGTCGCACCTTCATCCATCCCTTCGACGACGCCGAGGTCATCTCCGGCCAGGGCACCATCGGCCTGGAATTGCTCGAGCAGGTGCCCGACATCGAAGCCGTCGTCGTCCCCATTGGCGGCGGCGGCCTCATCAGCGGCGTGGCCTGCGCCCTGAAAGAAACCAATCCCAAAATCCGCGTGGTCGGCGTCGAGCCGGAAAAGCTGCCCTCCATGCTGCGCGCCCGCGAATCCGGACATCCCATCACCATTGCCGCCGAAGCCACCATCGCCGACGGCATCGCCGTCCGCCGCGCCGGCGACCTGACCCTGCCGCTCGTCTCCCGCTACGTCGATGAGATTGTCACCGTCGACGACGAGGAGATCGCCAGCGCCATCCTCATGCTGCTGGAGCAGGAAAAGACCCTGGCTGAAGGCGCGGGCGCGGCCGCGCTGGCCGCGGTGGTCCAATCCAAGACCAACCTCCGCCATCGCCGCACCGTGGTCCTGGTCTGCGGGGGCAACATCGACGTCACCCTGCTGGCCAAGATCATCGAGCGCGGCCTGGTCAAGGACGGCCGCCTGCTGCGCGTCCGCGTCTACCTCCAGGATCGTCCCGGCGCTCTGCTCCAGCTCACGCAAATCCTGGCCCGCGAGCGCGCCAACATCGTCGAGACCATCCACAACCGCGCCTACTACGGCGTCAGCCTGGGCGAAACCGTCATCGACGTAACCATCGAGACCCGCGGCGCAACCCACATCACCGCCATCAGCCACGCCCTGCGCGAGGCCAGCTTCCGCTTCGAGCGCATCCAGTAAGGACCGCCCATGTACACGCCCAGCTTCAACCGGGTCGCCGATCGCGCCGTCCTTATCGAGGCCATGCAGGCTTACCCCTTCGCCATTCTCTTCGGCCTCCAGGATCAAACCCCTGTCGCCACCCACCTCCCGCTTGTCGTGAAAGATGAAGGACCGCACGGCCTCCTCGAAGGCCACTTCGCCCGCGCCAATCGCCACGGTCAGGCTCTCGCCGGGCGCGAGACCCTCGTTGTCTTCTCCGGCCCGCACAGCTACGTCTCGCCCACGCTCTACGTCGATCCGCTCTCGGTTCCCACCTGGAATTACATCGCCGTTCACGCCTATGGAACCCTCTCGCTGGTCGAGGACGAGCCCGGCAAGGATGAACTCCTCACCGGCCTGATCCAGGCCAACCAGCCGGCCTTCGTTGAAAAATGGCGCGCCATGCCGCAGGATTTTCGGCATGAAATGCTCGCCGGCATCGTCGGCTTCCGCATCCCCATCGAGCGCATCGAAGGCAAGTTCAAGATCAGCCAAAATCGCGAAGAGGACGAACGGCGCAACGTCCGCGCCGCCCACGCCGCCGGCACGCCCGACCAGCAGGCGCTGGCCGCCTGGATGGCGCGCCTGGGAGCGTAGGCTGTATCGACGGATAAAGTCACTGTAAGCGACTGAAAAAAACGCTGTCACCCTGAGCGAAGTTTGGCATGTTGTTTGCGCCCAACGCAGTCGAAGGAGCTGCGGTTGTTTTTCGTCGCGGCCTTATTTGTAGTAACTCCATAGGGCCGGATCGTTAACTCGATGCAGCCTCAAGCTCCCCAGGTCTTCGACCGCGTGAATTTGTACCAGTTCCGTGCCCCATCCTTTCGCCTTTTCTCTGGCGAAAGGGTGGGAAGGTTGGAACCTCAAAGGCGCGAAATCAAGCGGTCAAAAACCTATTCGCTGGGAGGCGGATAGAAAGGCAGCCGGGCGTCTTTCTCCTGCGCTTGCTTCACCGTCAGATCGTCGAAGAGCAGGGGCGGTGCAATCACTGTCTGGGGCACATCTCCGAAGAGATTGGAGATGTACGGCTTGTCGCCGGCGGCCACAATGTCGGAACGAAAACTGCGCAGGTTGAAGTCGCCCAACTGGCCTCCGCGCACCAGTTCGCGCGAGCCGTCCTCCACCTTGATGCGATACATGGTGCGCGGCTGCGTGCCGCCTCCCAGCACGGCCACCATGTAGACGTGGGGCAGGCTCTGGTCCTTGCCCATGGCGATGAGTTTCTTTTCCAGCTCGTCTTCGCCCACGCCCTCTGCGGCCTCCACCTTCAGCACGCCGATCTTGGGCGCGGGCGCCTGGCCGGCCGCGGCGCGGCCATGTCCGTTCGACTCGGGAAAATCGCGGATCGGCTCGCGGCCCAGCAGATAGCTCACCAGCTTCCCATCCTGCACCAGCGTGACCTTCTGCGCCGGCACACCCTCGTCATCAACGCTGTAGGCGCCGTTCAGTTCCTTGCCGGAGAACGTAGTCAGGGTCGGATCGTCGACCACCGTGAGGAAATCCGGCAATACCCGGGTGTGATAGCTGGAGTTATACGCGCCCGTGGTGCGCGCCGTGGAACCCAGAGCCGGCGCGTGCGCCTCAACCGCGCGGGCAAAGAAATCTTCGAAGCTGTGGGCGCTGGCATTGCCAGCCAGCAGCACCGGACCGTGGTACTCCTCGGTCACCACGGGAGCCTTGCACAGCTCGTCCAAGCCGGTCAGGGCGTGCAGCGAGCCCGTGCGGAAGCGCTCCGCCGTGCCCAGCCCATCCGCCGCCGTGGCGCTGACCGGATACGAGCGCTCCAGATGCATGCCGTCCGCCGCCTGCGCGCTGAACGAGGTTTCGGCATGGTATTCGGCATAACTCTTGCGCACGATGGCGCCCTCGGTGTTGACCAGGTACTCGGTGCGGATGCGGCCTCGCACCTCGCCCTTCGACTCTTCAATCTCCGCGGCAAAGCCCTTCGCCGCGGGATCGCTCAGAATGAGCCCCGAGCCCTCGACGATATTCTGCTTCCATGTCTCCCGGTCGAGCGAAAGATGCCGCGCCGGTTCGAGAACGATGACCGGCTTCTCCTGCGCAAAGCTGTTCGCCTGCGGCGGGGTCTGCACGGTCTTCAGCTCCGCCTGCTTCTTGGCTAAATCGTCCAGCGCCATTTTGTACGCCATGTCCGCCGCGTTCCACAGGCCGAAGCGGAGAGCCACCGGATCGTCGTCCACGACCTCGATCGCGATCATGCCGTCGCCGCCCAGGCCGAAGCGCTGCAGCATCTGCAGAATCTGGTTATCCACCTTGGCGTGCGAGTTATCGAACTTGTAATCGCCTACGCGGACGCGCACGCGGGCCACGCGGCTGTGCGATTGATGTTCCCCGGTCAAGGCGCCGTAGGCCGCCCGGGCGTTGTACTCGACCACATCGTCGATGCGGAACTCGATGAAGTACGGCTTCTCTGAATCCTGCAACTGCAGGCGCTTCTGGTTGCGCGCCAGCTCGACGAGCATCGCCTTCAAGACGGGGTCCTGCTCGGCCTGCGCCCGCGTCGCCGGCGATTGCGTCGTGGCCGCGGCCTGGCCGTATGCGCAAGAAAGATGTGAAACTGCGGCCAGCGCGGCCGCGCAGGCAAACCCAAATAGAATGCGCATCTATTGAACCTCCGTTGCGTTCTCTGCGGTGGGCGAGGGAAGAATCGGCGGACGCGCTTTGCCCTGCGGCGCCTTCTGCGTTTCGATTCCGCTGAACAGCATCGCCGGGGCGATGGCCGAAACCGGCACGCTGCCCGACTCCGCGCCGCACTCGCCGTTGAAGACGCCCGGCTTGTCGCCGGTGGCGAGAATCTGCTTCAACGCGGCCTGGGGCGTACCCACAATCTGCACGCCGCGCACCAGTTCGTCCGGCCGGCCGTCCGCATAAACGCGGTAGACGAGCTGCGGAATCACCTGAAACGCCTGCGGAGTGTAACGCTGCGTCAGCGTGTATCCCGATGCGATGTCTTCAAAGTAAAGGCCGTAGGGCTTGTTCTGCTTCTTGATCTCCTCGATCAGCAACTGGCGCAGTTTCTTTTCCGGCATCGCCTTGCTCGAGGTGACGATCAGATTGCCCTGCCGTCCCGTAGGCATCCTGCCCATCTGCGCGCGGCCGTGGCCGTTCGACGTGTCGAAGTTCGCAATCGGCATGCGCGACATCAGAAATTGCTGCAAAACACCCTTTTGAACCAGTTCGACCCGCTGCGCCGGCTGCCCCTCCTCGTCATAGGTGTAAGAGCCGTTCAGATAGGTTCCATCGAAGCTCGCCATGGTGGGGTCGTCGGCGACGGAAAGGAACGCCGGCAGGATGGGCTTGCCCACATCCTTGGTAAAGGTCTCGCCCTCCTGGTTGCCGCGCTGCCGCTGGCCCTCCAGCCGGTGGCCCAGCACCTCGTGAAAGAAGACCGCCGAGGCGCGCCCCGACAGCAGCGCCGGCCCGTTGTAGGGCTCCGCCGTGGGAGCGGTGCGCAACGCATCGAGTTGCCCGGCAAGAATCTGGATTTGCCGCTCAAGCTCGGCCTGCGCAGGCAGATCGCGTTCCGTACGGCTCTCGAAGGTGCGCGCCAGCGAGATATCCATGCCGTCGTCGGCGCGGGTTCCGGCCACCACCACGATGCGGATCAGCTGGTGCGGATAAACGAGCCGCGAGCCCTCGGAAGAGACAAAGTAGTTGTTCACGCTGGAGACCGTGAGCGCGACCATGTTGATGTTGATCTGGAGATGGGCGCGAAAGATGAACGAGAGCGCGCGAATGCGCTCTTCCCACGCCTTGCGGTCGAGCGGCGGCGGCGCGACGGGCGCCAGTTGGGCGTGTACCGCATCCTGGCGCGAAAAATCGGGCGAGGTGTCTTCCTCTTTCGCCTGCACGGCCAGTTCCGACTTCACCTTCAGGTAGGACTGCAAGGCGTTCCCATAGCAGGCGTTGGTGCCCCACCACAGCGTGCGCGCAATGGCGGCGCGATTGTCGCCGAGCGGCAGCTCGATGGAGTGCAGCGCGCTGGTGCGATGCAAGCCGTGGGTGTTGTCGACCTTCCAATCGCCCACGCGCACCGTAATATCCGCCGTGCGCTGCCGATTCTCCTCGGACGAGAGAATCGCTCCCTGCTGGGCCACGATGTTCAGCCGGGTCGCGTCGTGCGCGTCGTAGCCGATGTAGTAGGGTGGCTGCTGGTTGGGCTGCACGGCCTTGCTCAGCGAGGTCATGGCGCGGCTGAGTTCCGCCGTCATCGCGTCCAGCAGCGGCGAGGCCGAAGTGGAAGCGGGAGCCGATTGCGCTGCGGCCGTGAAGCAGTGCGGCAGCAGAGAAAAGCACATCGCCAGGGAGAGGATCTGAAATTTGCAGCGGAATTTTGGCATAGTTGTCCTGCGTCGCAAGTATAGAGGAGGATTCCAGCCAAAACGTTCGCTTCAAAATGCGGGAATCCTCGATCGGCGGCCAAATCCCAGCCAGAAACACCGTGATTCGCGCCGATTCCATCGGAAAAGATCGCCCTGCGCGCTGTGTGAGTTTTTGGTGAATCCCACCGGAAATCGAAGTTGAAAGATGTGCCGGGCGAGTTCCGATCCGGCAGAGCATTCCGCCGTACTTCCCTCTCGGCATCCTCCGGCCCAGCCTCCGCATCCGCCCCTCCCATAACCCCTCGACCTTTGCTATACTCAATGAGTTCACCCCAATGCGGAGGTGGCGAAATTGGCAGACGCACCAGCTTGAGGTGCTGGCGCTCAAAAGGCATAGGGGTTCAAGTCCCCTCCTCCGCACCAGATTTCTTTCGTCCGGTCGAACCGGACTGACTTGGAAAGCAGCTCAAGAATGCAGATTCTTCTTTATTTTGTGGTCGTCCTGCACGTGATTGTGTGCCTCTTTCTGATTGGCGTCGTCCTCCTGCAACAGGGCCGCTCGGCCGACCTGGCAGGCGCATTCGGCGGCCAGGGTTCGCAGACGGCTTTTGGCCCCCGCGCCGCGGCCAACGTTCTCACCCGGCTCACCACCTGGTCGGCGGTCATCTTCATGGTCACTTCGATCAGCCTGACCGTTCTCTACCAGCGCTCCGCCGGTTCGCATTCGGTGCTCGACAACACCAAGACCTCGGCGCCCGCAAAATCCGGCAAGTAAACCCCGCATTTTCAGCCCAATAGGGCATGGACGGCAGGCCACGCGGCCTGCCGTTTTTCTTTGTCCGCAATCGCGTCCAGCAGTTTCTCCTCAAATTCACAAAAATACGATTGACAGATATATCTTTCAGATATATCTTGCAGCTATATGAACCACAACCGCACCGCCTACGTGATCCTCGGAGGCCTCTCCATCCAGTCGAATCTCTCCGGCTATGAGCTTCACAAGGCCATCGAAGAGAACTTCGGCAGCTTCTGGGGCGAGAGCTACGGACAAATCTACCCCACCCTGAAACGCCTGGTGGCCGAAGGACTGATCGTCCCCTCCAGGTCAGCCTCCGCGCCCAGGCAGCGCCGCCAGGAGTACTCCCTGACCGATGCCGGCCGCGCCTGCCTCCGGGACTGGCTTGCCCAGCCCTTTCAGAACGATCCGCCCCGCAATGAATTCCTGCTCAAGCTCTTCTTTGGCCGCGAGGCAGCGCCCGGCGTCGCTCTCGCGCACGTCCGCGAGCTGCAGAATCGAAACCGGCGCATGCTCGCCACGCTGGAGGGAATCGAGAAGATGGCGCGCGCGAGCCAATCGCAGGATCCGAATATGCCGTACTGGATGCTGACTCTGGGACTCGGTCTGGCGCTGACCCGCGCCGCCCTCGACTGGGGCGAATCGGCGCTGCAAGAGCTTGCTTCGACGGAGGCAGTCTCCGCTCAAGGCCCGCAGCCGGCCGGGGACGACCCGGCCGCCGGCACGTCCTGAATCTTGGCCTGTGAGGATCGCTCGCAGGCTGTTAGTACGAACGCTGGACCTACTAGGAAAGGATCGCACGATGCCT